>Ga0222718_10002451_pt1 | contig 16710 bp, 30 predicted proteins | sample C33_27DmetaG_FD_165045 | JGI IMG/M metagenome (GOLD analysis project Ga0222718, IMG submission 165045) | Estuarine water microbial communities from San Francisco Bay, California, United States - C33_27D | ecosystem: Environmental > Aquatic > Marine > Unclassified | place: USA: California... | reverse complement strand
CTATCGAAGAAAATCACAATCATAGTGTTGAACAAATTCTCACAGAAAGTTTACAACACGAAATGGCGGCAGTTGAAAAGTATAAAGAACTTTTAGAAGAAGTTGCTGACGCAAGTATTATGTTAGAAGAATATGCCAGAGGGCAGATTGGCATGGAAGAACAACATGCATTAGAAATTAGGAAGATGTTACAAGATTTTGGCTAATGGACTTGGTTAAAAAAACTGTGTTCATACTCACATGGTGTGAACAGGATAAATTCACTCAATTCTTTTCAGCAGAAAAAGTAAACTCTGAGTACTCAGATTATCAGTTCGTTGTGCTGGATAACGGCAACCAGGAAAAAATAAAACAATGGTGTGAGGAAACTGGTTCTGTTTACTATGCCAGTGAATACAACATAGGCAGTTCAGGTGGCTACAACTGGTTCTTCAGAGTGGCACATTTATTGGGCTGTAGCAGAGCTGGAATTATACAAGCAGATGTAGAACTACACAACAAAGAAGTTTTAGATGTATTATTTGGTGATTGGAGTTCAGATGAAATTCCATTTTGGCCACAAGAGCAAAGAAAAGGCTGGAAATATGACAAATACCCAGGTCAGGTATTAAATTTAGGACAGATATTCAGTTTCAATCCTAAACATCTTATAGAGAATAATCTGCTTGTAGATGAAAACTTTGTGGTGACGCATTTTGATGATGTAGATCTCAGGAAAAGACTAGAGCAATCTGGTGTTAAATTGTATAATCAATTGTTAAATTATCCAGATATTGATTTTGAAAGTACAGGTGGACACACAAATTCCTGTGAAGGTTTGTATAGCATACATCATATTTCAGGTGGTATCAGTAATAATCATGGCAGTTGGTTAGATTATAACACAGAATACAGTCAATTTAAAAGATCTAACAGTAAAAATCCAGAATTTCGTGTACCCAGTCATTGTGACAGATGGACAGCATTAGGATACCCTCCATATCCTGTGGAATATGAAGTAAACAGGTTTTGGAAACAGTATAAAAACACAATATCTAGTGTTTAGGTGTTGACAAAACCACTATATGTGCTATTATTATATAGTAAGAAATGGTTCTTACAGTAATATAGGAAATAAAAAATGTTAAACAAAATAAAAGAATTATCAAAAGACTTTGCAGTAGGAGTTTTATTAACATCAGTAACACTGGCAGTGGTTTATGGTGTAGTAGAATTTATAACTTTCTTGGACTTTACAAAAGAACAAGCAGGAAATACAGTATTGTTCTTTTGTTCCCTGGTTGTGGTCACATGTTTAGGTGGCTTGGTCAGATTAAACTTAGAAAAATAACTTGACAAATACTGGTCATTTGCTATACTAATAATGTTATGGGAATAACCAGTTTTTACATGGGTTCGTTGAGATACGGCCCTACAGGCAAAAGGCGTAAGAATCATTACGCAAATAAATCTATAGCAAAAAGAGACACTGAATTTGCTCCTGTAAAAAACAAGCAAACAACACTGGATAAGTTACGAGCAGAACAAGCCAAGCAATATAAATCTGTTATGGAAGAAGCAATTAAAGATGGAAGTTGGATCAAAATGGATCCCAATGCTACAGCAAAAAAAGAATCCATGAAGTACACAGGCGACCTTATACAGGGTATTGCTACCATGCACAAAAGTAACGCAGTACCTGTAATGAAAGGCACAGACCAAGCAAAAGACATTGCAAGAATGAGGAGAGGTTAATGGCAAAAGTAATAAAACCAATGGCATCAGACTATATAGATCTTAAAAATTATATTGCTGATATGCAGTCTTATTATAAAGCAATGGGTAAAAGTCCATATAAAGTTGCACCGCATGTATACAAAGAAATGGGTATATACAGCATACAAGATTTAATAGAGCATAGAGAGAACAATCCATGGAGCAGAGTAGATTTGTGATTAATTTCTTAAAAGAAAATTTATTAGCAATAATTATAATAATCTGTTTTATTTGGTTATCTTTTCTAGAATTAAAAGAAAAAGAGGTTAAAGACTATTATGATATGCCTGTAAATAATGAAGTAGAGAGGTTAGCATAGATGTCCAATAAAGACCAAGAAGATTTACGACAGCACTTTTTAAATTTAAATTTACATGTGCCTACTAGTTTTATATTCCCTACTTGCGACCACCCGATAGAAAAATGGTGTAGTAATTGCGACTACGATTATGTAACTTATGAGAAAATACCGCATACAAGAAAGTATACTCAAATATATTATTTAGATGAATAAAGAAGAACTAATAGAACTGATAAAAGGACTACATCCTGAGGACACAAAAGGAAAAATGACAGGTGTTTTTTATGGAAGACATGGTGAAGTAATAAACACAGATAGCATTCGTATTGACATGGATGGCGGACGTGTTATAATAGCACAAACTGGAAGTGGACAAGAACAAACAAATAAGGAAAATTGGCAGAAAGAATTATTGTTTATTAGAAACAAAAGTGAAAGTGTCTAATAAACATGTTGGTTACCCTGTGCCGACAGAGATGTGGAACAGTATGGAAAAAGAAGAAGTAGATTTTTTAAAACATGAGGCAATAACCAGGCTGTTAGATTTAGATCTTGAGTGCCCACATTGTAATAAGATTTTAGTAAAAGCAGATGAGCGAAGAAAACAAGACAGAAAAGAGTAAAGGCCAATGGCATGGCGGAAAAGGCTCAGTACAAAAGCCTACTGATCAGGACAAGTATGCAGATAATTGGGACTTAATTTGGGGCAAAAAGAAAAAGGATAAAAATGAAAATAATTAGAGCAACTATTACTGTAGAAGTACCTTACAGTAATGAACTAATGAACGATGGTAGAAAGTTAGATAAAGAACTTAAAAGAATTATAAAAAATGCTGATTATATACCACACGAAACAGAGGCAGGTGAATTAGATTATAGTAAACGACCAGTCTTAAAGGAGAAAAAATGATAACAATACCAGACTTAATCGGCTTTTCAGGAGTAGCATTACTAATAGTGACATATGCCTTATTACAATTGGACAAAATAGACCCCAAAGGATTTTGGTACAGTTTTAATAATCTTATTGTAGCAATACTTGTCACGGTAAGTTTGGTTTACACACCTAACTTGGCTAGTTTGGTTATAGAGTTCTTTTGGTTTATTATAAGTGTATATGGGATCTTTATGTTCTTTAAAAGGAACAAGACTTGAAAATTAAAATTATAGATTCCAGAGTGAGTGACAGTTCTGATAATGGATATTTTTGGGAAAATGGCATACATAATACTTTGAGACCTATATGGGCATGGGCAGATGAAAACAAAGTGGATGTTTCCTTTGAAAAGTTTTTAGAACCTGATGAATCAGGAGCAGGACTTCGTTTAGAAGTATATGCTAATTTTACCAGCAAAGAAGATATGGGTTTATATAAATTGTCATTTAACACATCACCAATGACAAAAATGGTCAGCAAACCTGATCTAGCATTTGAGTTTACACATGGCGACTAAAAAACAAAAAGCAGAAGCATTAAGAGAGTCATTCAGTGACACAATGATAGCATTAAGTATAAATTTCCCCCTAAATTTTATCTTGATCTGGATGGCTTACAGATACGAACTCACTGAAGTAGAAGCAACAATATTTTTATCAATTGTTTTCACAACTTTTGCTATTATCAGAAAATACTTGTTGAGATTATATTTTATCAAAAGATCCTTGACAAAATAACAAAAACTACTATAATAATATTATAGGAGTAACAAATGAACAAAGCACAAAAAATACATAAACAATTAAAGGAATTGCCTTATTTCAGGAACTATCAAGCAGTCAGTGGCAGTGTACACAATGTTTCCAGCCATGAAGATGCTGTGGAAGATGTATTAATAAACAACAAATTAATTGCTGGAGACTTTAAACAAATAGCCCAGAAACAGGGTTTTAGTAGTGTTATCGTGTTCAGAGACGCTCTATTACAGGGGGATTTTACAGATAGCATACCAAACAATACCTATTATAGTCAACCAACAGGCACGCACAATTCTCCTGATTTTATATTCAAAGCAAACGATAAAATATTTTTTGTGGAATGTAAAAGTGGCAAGTCAAATAAACCCATGTACAATGGTGGTTTACCAAAAATAGGTTACATTTATTTGTTCTGTTCACAAAAGTCAGGTAAAACCACAATGTTCCTGGGAGAGGACATAGTAAATGACAAACAGCGTCAAGTAATAGACGAATTTATAACTGAAAGTGATAAAAGAGTTGTAGCACTTAACAAAAAATTATCACTGTTGGACAGTCAAAAAAGAGGCATACAGTATTACCAAAGACACATGTGGCAACAAGGTGGAACTGCTAAGTACACAGACTACTTCTCTCATGAGAACAAAGACAGCAGTGAACAAAAAGTAGAGAAATTATTTAATGACACTAAAACCAGTTAATTTACATTTAGACAGTGTAACAATAGAAGATATTGAAGACCATAAAAGGTTAACCACTAGTGAATTACAGAAAGATCTCAATAACTTAGACAACTTTCCAGCAACAGACAACGCAAATAATTTTTATGGTAATCCATTTTTATATCATTTTCAATTTAAAAATCTATTAAAATGTTGTAGAGAAAATGGAAAAACCATCTATGATGTTTATAAAGACAAAGAAGACTGGAACAAATTGATAGACTCTGCTAAACATAGAAACAGAGGTGGCAGAACAGCCGCAGGTAATCTGTATGAATGTTTCAGAGCAGATAGAGGTAGTGTTGTTATGTTTAAAAGCACTACAGCAAAATATCTGTACAGAAAATACAAGGCAACCAGTGTGCTAGATCCCACAGCAGGTTGGGGTGGCAGAATGTTAGGTGCTTGGGCACTGAATATAGATTACACTGGTATAGATACAAATGTAGAAATGTGTGAAGCCTATGATAAAATGATACAGTTTTTAAAAACAGAAACCATAACCAATGATTTATTTGAAGTAGAAACAGCAAAAATGGAAATGCTATGGCAAGATGCCTTGACTGTGGACTTCAGTAAAATAAATTATGACTTTGTTTTAACTAGTCCTCCCTATGTAAATTTAGAAATATACGAACACATGACACCTTGGAAAACAGATCAAGACTTTTATGAAGGATTTTTTATTCCATTGTGGCAAAAGTGTGCCAAACATATCCAGGCAGGTGGTCACATCTGTTTTAACATAAGTCCTAAAATGTACGATGATGCCTTAAAATATGGCTTACAACCAGCACATGATCAGGAAGACCTCAAGCAACAATTAGGACAACAATCAGGCAAAAAGAAGCAAGATAAAATTTATATCTGGCAATTCTAATCACAATTATAACACGAAAAGGCTTGACGAATCTGAGTTTTTTTGCTATACTATATGTATAGTTTATTTAGGTAGGAGCAAATATGTTAAACACTAGAACTTATAGAAAACTTTTTAGAGATACTGCTAAACAGCATGGTGTTGAATTATTACCAGGCACTTGGACAGATGGTGCTGATGGTTCAGGACACAAAATTGTATCAAACAACAGAAAAGTAACCTTTACTGTGAACACAGACAGTGGTGACTTTGACAGTTTCTTACAGGACTTATCAGTTCAAACAAAACTTATAGAAGGTAAAGCACCTAGGTTTACTACTCCTAAAGAGTTTGTGGACTATGTGTTTGTTAAAGATCACAATGGTTATGGTAATGTGAAGAGACAACCAAAAGGCCATAATTTCGCATACATTAAAATGAATGTAAGAGTGGCATTAAAAAATGAGTATTAAATTAAAAAGTAATGGTAAGGATACTGTAGAGGTAAACTTTTTAGGAAAGTATGACGAAATTATTGATATCAATTCTTTGGTAGAACATTCGCTTAATATAGAATACAGAAAGACAGAAACTTCAGAATCAAAAGACAAATATTATAACCTTGAAAAAGATATATTAAGAAACGGATTAAGTAAGGCTATAGAAGTCAGTACCACTACCGATGGTAAACACCTCATTGAATCTGGCCATACCAGAACAAAAATTTTAAAAACAAATGGAATAATAGAGGTACCTGTAATTATACAAGATGTAAATATTGAATTAAAGGATGAATGGAATGAGGCTATTGTAAACAGGCATTTATCAGATAATATTAGAGTTGAAACTCCTCAAATTAATAGATATTTTACAGTATCAAAAATAAAAGAAGAATACGAAATAAGAAATATAGAAGTAGATAAGACAAAGTTAGAAGAAATTTGTGATCGTGCTGGTATAAGTTATCTTTTATACAACAAAGCAAAACATTTAGAGTTTGGATACACAAATAAAAATAACCAGTGGGTTCAGCCACGACCTGATTTAATGAAAGATCTAGTTGAAGGTGTAAAAAACTATGCTTACATATCAAAGTGTCATGGCCATCAAAAGAAAGATCATGATATAAGGCATAATCCTAAGTCAAGAGATTATAGTAGAAATTCTGATTTAGAAAAAGTTTTAGAAAATATAGACGATACATTTGTTTCAGGTACAAAAGAATACATCAATAAAGTAAAAGAAATTAGAGTAAGTCCATACCCAAATACAGTTGTATTTGATAACAGTGATGATCAAAATATTTCATCTTATATACATTATGCTGTAAGTTCTTATTATTGTGAGGAAATTAATAAATCAGAAAATTTTACTGCTAAAGTTTCTAATAAGTCTGATCATTATGATATTTATGTATATGATTCTAAGGAACAGATTGTAGCAACAATAGAAACAAAAACAACACAAAGTAAAAATTGGACATCAGGTACTCCTAAAGGTGGATACCATTTACTTTTAGCATACAATAAACAATTAACAAATTTTTATACAGGAATTGTTTTTATAGATTCTGATACATGGAGCGGAGGAATAAAAGGAACACCTTTTAGTTTAAAATGTAAAGATGTATTTGAAAATAATGAGTATATTTGGGAATATGCTGGAGAATTAGCTCAAGACGGCGATTCTTACAATGTTTTTAAAACAAAAAACATATAATCAGCATTTTTTTACAAAAAACACTTGAAATTTGTCCAAAAAACACTATATATTATAATAGAAAGGATAAATAAATTTACTAAAAACAAAGTAAGGGAAAAAGGATCGTAAGTGAAATTTTCCTACTACAGAGTTTTTAGTTGTCTGGAAGACATGATGACTTTACACAAGGTGAGTGAATCGTAAGTGAAACAAACCGAATGGTGGAGAACGAGGAATCCAGACAATAGGATCTTAGATCTTCAAAAGAGCACGGGCTATTGCTATATGGAAATAGTCTTCAAAAGTGCTCGGGTCTAAACATCCAAGATTAGAAAGAGGTGTTAAAACCTTTTTTATTAGGGTTACCCAACAAAGGACTAGAGATGGCAACATCAAAGGAAACCAAGAAGTGTAACAAGTGTGTGAGGAGATACAGACAACACACAAACCGGAAACGACCTCACTCGCGATTTTACTTTACGCCTTATAGGGTTTAGTAAAATTTTAACTTGCTTAATAAAGGAGATAAAAATGACAAAGCAACAATTCCGTATCTCTACAGATACACTTTCCCCACTATATAGAGCCACAGTTGGATTTGACAGACTGTTTGAAGAGTTTGATAGACTCAATACCACAGTGAGTTCACAAGGCTATCCACCTTATAATATCAGTAAAGATGGTGAAGACATCTACACAATTACACTGGCAGTAGCAGGCTTTAAAAAGTCTGAAATTGGCATTGAATTGGAAGATGGTAATTTGATCATTACTGGTACAATTCTAAATGACAAGTCCGCACAGGACGAAATCGAATACCTACATAAAGGTATTGGTGAAAGAAACTTTGCCAGAAGTTTTAAATTAGCAGAATATGTGGAGGTCAAGAGTGCCAAGATAGAAGATGGACTGTTAAAAGTTCAACTATTCAGAAACGTGCCTGACGCACTTAAACCACAAAAGATTAAAATATCTTAATCTTTGATATAAATATAGGGGAGAGGGGAAATATAACTCTCCCCTCCTATTAACAAATGGCAAGCAAAAGTAAAAGTAATAAAAAAAGAACAACAGTATATTTGATTCCTGAGGGTGAAACCAGAGATCATCACACATACCATTATGTGGCTAACAAGACAAAAACTCTTGTACAAGAAAACAGAAAATTGAGATTCAAGAAGTTTAATCCTGTCAAGCAAAAACATGAATGGTTTGTTGAAGCAAAACTTCCACCTCACAGCAAATAATACTTGACAAACTTGTTGCCTGTTATATAATAAACTATGGCTAAATCACAAGAACACACAATTAACAAATCAGATCTCAAATACCCAAGCAGATTTAATGTTGTTATATTAAACGATGATTTCACTCCAATGGATTTTGTGATTCAGTTGCTGGTGGAATTATTTAACAAAACATTGGAACAAGCACAAGATATCACAATGACTGTTCATGATAAAGGCAAAGGTATAGCAGGAACTTTTAACTTTGAAATTGCCGAACAGAAAAAAGGAGAGGCCACTATAATAAGCAGAAACAGTGGACACCCTCTCACAGTTGTGGTAGAAGAAATTGAATAACATTGAACAAATTGCTGACAACAAATACACAGCAGGTTTTACAACACAAACTGACACAGAAAGTTTTGAACCAGGACTGTCAGAAGATATTGTAAAGCGACTCAGTGCCCTAAAAAACGAACCAGAATGGATCACAGAATTCAGATTAAAAGCATTTGAACATCTTCAAAACATAAAGGAACCCACCTGGGCTAATGTTAAATACAATCCCATAGACTATCAGTCACTCAGTTATTATTCAGCACCCAAATACAGAAACAAAGAGGATATTCCACAAGAGATTTTGGACACATTTGAAAAACTGGGTGTGCCATTACATGAACGTGATGCTTTACTGGGCATTGAAGAAAAAGATAAAAATATCATACCCACTGTGGCCGTTGACGCAGTGTTTGACAGTGTCAGTATAGCAACAACATTCCAGGCAGAATTAAAAAAACATGGCATTATATTTTGTAGCATAAGTGAAGCCATACAAGAACATTCCGAACTCGTAAAAGAGTATTTAGGTAGTGTTGTTCCTCCCAAGGACAATTACTTCGCTTGCCTAAATAGTGCCGTCTTCACCGACGGCACATTCTGTTATATTCCCAAGGGTGTTAAATGCCCCATGGAATTGAACACATACTTCCGCATCAATGCTCGTAATACAGGCCAGTTTGAAAGAACACTGATTATAGCAGATGCGGACAGTTATGTCAGTTACCTGGAAGGTTGTACTGCTCCAGCATATGATGAGAACACATTACATGCGGCTGTAGTAGAACTAGTAACCCATGATAGAGCAGAGATCAAATATAGCACAGTACAAAACTGGTATCCAGGAGATGAGAACGGTGTTGGTGGCGTACTAAACTTTGTGACCAAAAGAGGATTATGTAAAGGTGAAAGTTCAAAAATTAGTTGGACACAGGTTGAGACAGGCAGTGCTGTTACCTGGAAATATCCCTCCTGTATATTACGAGGCGACAATAGTGTTGGCGAGTTTTACAGTGTTGCTGTAACCAAAGGCAAACAACAAGCAGACACAGGAACTAAAATGTTACATGTAGGCAAGAACACCAAAAGTACAATTATCAGTAAAGGCATCAGTTTTGGAGACAGTAGTAATACTTACAGAGGACAAGTTCGTATAGGTAAAACAGCAACCAACAGTAGAAATTATACACAATGTGACAGTTTAATGTTGGACAATTCAAAAGCATTAACAATTCCTGTGGTTTCACAATATAATAACAGCAGTATAGTAGAACACGAAGCAAGTACTGGCAAACTGTCAGAAGAGGCATTGTATTATTTACAGAGCCGAGGACTTGATGAAGAGAACGCAGTCAATTGTGTAGTAAATGGTTTTTGTAAAGATGTATTCCAAAAGTTACCACTAGAATTTGCCGCAGAGGCAAACAAATTGCTCAGTGTTACACTGGAAGGAGCAGTAGGATAATGAATGTAGAAGATAAAATTAAAGATATGATCAAAGACAATAAGACTGTTTTATTTATGAAAGGTTCTCCTTATGAACCAAAGTGTGGCTTTTCTGCTAGAACAGTTCAAGCATTAATTGAATGTGAAGTAGAGTTTTCGTATATTGATATACTAGAAAATCCAGATATTAGAGCAACATTGCCTAATGTAAGTGATTGGCCTACATTTCCACAACTATTTTTTAACGGTGAACTATTAGGAGGCTGTGACATAATTACAGAAATGCATACCACAGGCGATTTAAAGAAAGTTCTAACAGAGGAATCTAACTAATGTTAGTAACCCAAGAGTTCACAGTTAAAGTAGATGACCAAATTATATTGGATAATATAAATTTGGACTTTGAGCCTGGTATTCATATCATAATGGGACCTAATGGTGTGGGTAAAAGCAGTTTTGCTCATGCTTTAATGGGAAATCCAAATTATGAAACAGATGGTGCTGTGGAGTTTTATGGAAAAGATCTATTAGCCATGGAAACATTTGAAAGAGCCAGAGCAGGATTGTTTACAAGTTTTCAAAATCCTACGCCTGTACAAGGACTCAGCAACTTTCAATTTTTAAAACAGTCCATGGAATCTATAGGCAAGGAAGGCAGTTTAATAGACAAATTAAATGACTTTAGAAATCTAACAACTAATTTTAATTTAACAGAAGAGTGGGACAAAAAACAATTAAATGTAGAAGCAAGTGGTGGTGAAAAGAAAAAGAATGAGCTTATACAGATGCTGATGTTGGAACCAAAATGTGCTATCCTGGACGAACCTGACAGTGGTTTAGACATAGACACAATTAAAACACTGACTCAAACCATAAGTGATTTTGCTCAGAATGACAAAATAGTAATCATAATCAGTCACTATGAACGACTGATAAGCAGTTTAAATGTTGACACTGTGACAATATTGGGCAAAGATAAAACTATACGTGGTGATATAGACTTAGCCTACAAAGTTTTAGAACAAGGATTTAAGAACATTGAATAAAGTCAAATATACACTTGGTTACCTACACAATCTGATCAATGTGGGTATCAGAGATAACATGTTGACTTCTGTTCACAAACCCAGATGGTTTCCTGATGCTCTGGATAGTGTCTACAATGAAATGCTGAAATCAGGTAATCCTGTTAATAATAGTTTTTATAAAAACATGAATGCTGACAAGTTGATCAATCATGAAAACATAGCAAGTTCTAAAATGGACAGAGCACCCTGGAATGAGGATATAGAAAGTGAATATAATATCTGTTTGGATGAAGGCAAAATAAACACAAATGCTAATACCAAATATTATCATTGGTTAACCAATGCGAATATTTATTATCCACACAAAAAGTACGCAAACTTTAAAAAATATCAGCCTTACTTCAAACCCAAAGGCACTATAGGTGATTTATGTTTTTTAAATTCTGTAGGTCCCACCTGCCTAAAATTTTATAGTAAATCAAACAACGATATATCAGTTTGTTATACCAATACATTTATGGACAGAGATTTAACCTGTGTGGTTTCCATTATTGATGTAGGCAAAAACTGTAAAATTACACTGAATGAACATTTTGAGAACAAAGAAGACGGTATAAAATTACACAAATTAATTTATCTGGTCAGAGACGGTGCTGATTTACATCTGGAAAGAGCATATGAAATGTACAATAAAGAAACTGCCATGAATGTTGTGGAAAGCAGTGTTATACAATTCCCTGGCAGTAAGTTCACAATGAACATACAGGGAGAAGGCAGTAAACACACTCAGGACATTTTGGATATTGAAATATATAAAGATTGTTTTACCAGTGTTGTGGGATCTTATAATTGCTTTGACAATGTTACAAATAATTCTGTAGTAAATCTGCATCACAAAGACAAAAACAGTTTCAGCAGAGTGGATGTAAAAAGTATTGTGGATGATAATGCTCACAGTAGTTTTTTAGGATGTATAACTGTGGACAAAAGAGCAACAGGTGTAGACGCTGAACTTTATAATAAAAATTTATTGTTGAGTAACACAGCCACAGCAATTACTGAACCTCAATTGGATATAAACACAAAAGATATCAATTGTAAACATGGTTGTACTGTTAGTAATGTAAATAAAGATGAGTTATTTTATTTGGGTACAAGGGGGATAGACCCTGTATCAGCAGAGGAAACTTTAAAGAAATGCTTTTTGACGATATAAAAACAGAATTTCCCACACTGAAAAATAATCCTGAATTGGCATATTTTGACAGTGCGGCAAGTACACAAACACATCAGAGTGTTTTAGATCGTATGAACAGATACTATGAACATGAACGTTGTAATATTCACAGAGGCGACTTCCATATAAGTCAGAAAGTAACACAAGATTGTGAAACAGCCAGACAGCAAGTGGCAGAACTTATAAATGCTTCTAGTGAACAAATAGTTTTTACCAGTGGTGCCACAGAAGGATTGAACACTGTAGCACATTGGCACAGGCATACACCTGTGGTGATTATATCAGAAACAGAACACACTGCTAATATTTTACCCTGGATTACACAGGGTAGAACTGTGGAAAACAATAGGCTAGCAGTATTACCAATCAATGACAACGGATACATAGACTTCGAGCAGGCTAAAAAATTATTTGAAAAAAACAAATACAGTTTATTAAGTGTGGTATCAACCAGTAATGTGACTGGAGTTACTCAAAACATAACCAAATTGATTGGATTAGCACATGAGTATGGCATCAGAGTTTGTTTAGATGCCTGCCAAACATTAAGCTCACACAGTATTGATGTAAAGTTATGTGAAGCAGATTACTTGGTAGCAAGTGGACACAAAATGTTTGGTCCTACAGGCATTGGCTTTTTATATGTAAAAGCAGATGTTAACAAGTTAGAGCCATTAAAACACGGTGGTGGTACTGTGAGTACATATAATTTTAGCGGCAATGTGAAGTTTTATGATGGTCCAATTTATCATGAACCAGGTACACCAAACATAGCAGGTGTTTTAGGCTTGGGAGTTGCTGCAGAATGGATTAATTTTGTGGGTTATGATAACATAGCATTACGAATAAGACAGGTTGATGAATGGCTGGAAGATGCTGGTTTATTTGATATAAAACACTTACAATTATCACACGCAGTTCAAAACGATTATCAAAATGTTTACAGTTTTATAGCAAAAGGATTTCATCCTGCTGACATTAGTGCCTTTGTGGGATTGGAAGACGTTGCTGTCAGAGTGGGTAAAGTTTGTGCCCATCCTATAGTGAACAAAATAAGTCATAACAAAGGTATTTTTAGAGTTAGTACACATGTCTATAATGACAAACAAGACTGTGAAAAACTTGTAGAGGCTATATGGAAAGCAATCAAGAAAATAAGTTGGTAGAACTAGTTCGCAGTAATCTACGCAAAGTGGTTGATCCAGAGATAGGAATCAATATAGTGGATTTGGGATTGATTTACGATATAGATGTAAATGAAGAAAATGATGTACAAGTTTTAATGACGCTCACAGCACCAAATTGTCCTTTTGGAGATATGATAATGATGGAAACTGAGATGGCTGTACGAAGTGTTCAGGGAATTAATTTGGCTAAAATAAATTTAACATTTGATCCTCCCTGGAATCCTGATCAACATGTATCAGATGAAGCCAAATATCAAATGGGGATATTATAACAGTTTATAAATATACATTTTTAATGGAGAACAAATGGCATTAGATATAAGAGTACCACCAGTAACATTTAAAAACAGAGTTGAAACACTCGAGTCACCAGGATTCAAATGGCAAGATTTAAATTATGCTGATGTTTTTGCTGACAAAAGAGTTATTATTTTTGGTTTACCAGGAGCATTTACACCCACCTGTTCCAGTACACATTTACCTACCTTTGAAGCATATTATGACGAATTTAAAAAGTTAGGTATAGATGAAATATATTGTTTGAGTGTCAATGACAGTTTTGTTATGAATGCCTGGTTTAACAGTCAAGACATTAAAAAAGTTAAAGCACTTCCAGACGGATCAGGAGAGTTTACCAGAAAGATGGGCTTCTTGGTTAAAAAAGATAACCTGGGATTTGGCGACAGAAGTTGGAGATATTCCATGATTGTTAACAATGGTGTTGTAGAAATGATTTGGGTAGAACCTGGATTATCAGACAATACTGAATCAGATCCTTTTGAAGTAAGTGATGCTGATACTTGTATAAAGTGGTTGGAAGATAACCAACTATAGTCTAACGTAGATATTTGCTTCTGAAGTTTCAGTTTTAAAGAAATCACCCACAGTTTCAAAGCCAAACTTGGTGTAGGCTGGCAGGGCGGTTTTTCTTGGAATACTCCATATCATTTCACACCCTTCATTAATTGCTTGTTCTTTTATACAATTAAATAGAATTTGACTTAGTCCTTGTCTCCTATAAACAGGATCTATCCATATACCTCTACTGCGATACAAATTATTTCTGGTTCTATGACCTGAATTAACTGCTATAATTTTTTCTCCTAAAACAATTCCAAAATAACTTGCTGGAAATTTAAAAATATCCATGTCATATTCTAATGGATTGCCATCAAAAGGCCATGTCATAGCACTGTGAGTTTCTATAGGACTTTGTCTATTTGGCCACAAATGTTCACTCCAAATATCAGAAATTTGTTCAAACTGTAGCCGTTCTATGTCCATATTAATATTTATAGTCTATAAATAGTGCTACACACTAGAACAGAAATGATACAAAAAAGTTTATTCACACATTTAAGAGCACCATCAGAGGAATATCTGATAGTGTCTGCTTTACCAAATGAATTACCAAATGTTTTACCTGAAAAGATATTATTCACAGGCGTAGGCAAAATAAATGCTACTCATGTTCTCACCAGATACCTATCAGCACATCCTGAAATCAAAACTGTGATAAATTTTGGTACGGCAGGAGCGGCCTATGGTGTTAAAAAAGGCGAGCTGATAAAATGTACTACCTTTTTACAGGGAGATATGGATTGTGGAGAACTCACAGGTGGACCAGGTGTTACATTTGGTGATGATACTATCTATAAAGATGTTTTACAATTTGGCACAGATGGTTTAATATGTAGGACACAAGATCAATTTATACAAAATGTTCATGCCTTGGACATGATGGGTCATCTTATTATGGATAACAGATTCAATTGTGTGGATATGGAAGCCTATGCTCTAGCCAAGGTTTGTACTTACATGAGCAAAGACTTTGTGTGCTACAAATACATTAGTGACGATGCTGACGGTGAAGCAAACAGTGATTGGCAAGATAATGTACATGCTGGTGAAGAACTTTTTTACAATGTATTAAAAAAACATTACAAATACACTCACATACAATAATATTGACAAAAACGCAGGAAAATAGTATAATAAGTTATGCCTCAAGTAAACAGAAAGCAAATGATATTAAATTCAGTAATGAATTCGCTCAGTGCTGAAGAATATTATAATATCACAACAAAAACCATAGCAGTACAAAGTGATGTGACTGAAGCGGCTCTGTACAAACACTTTAAAGGCAAACTGGCAATTATCAAGGCTGTTTATGAGTTCATAGAATTATCTGTAACTGATAAAATTATGGAAATCAGGAACAGACCTATCACAGCAAATGAAAAGTTTGAAATACTGTTTAGATTTTTGGTATTGTTTGTGGAACAGAACACAGGCTTTGCCAGAATACTCACCAGAGAAGCCTTAACAATTCAGGAAAAAGAAATTATTGACAGTGTAGACAATCTATACAACAATATTAAAAAAGAATTCTTATCATACGGACTAAGTGATCAACAAGCAGATTTTGTTATAATAACACTTCAAGGTGTTTATTGTGATTTTATAAGAACCAGATTTAAAATATTACCTTCCAGTAACCTGGACAAATTATTACTATCTGTTTATAAATCACTGTCATGAAATATTTAATACTTGGAGACATACACGCAGATTACAAGCCATTTAAAAAGGCAGTGGATTTTGCTGAAAAAAATGATCTTCATATAATCAGTGTGGGAGATCTCATAGATTATGGTCCAGATGGTGCTGAAGTTTGTGCTGAATTTTTAAGTTTATTAAAACAGGATAAAGCATCAATAATCAAAGGCAACCACGAACACAAAGTTTTTAGATATTTAAATGGTCATGATGTTATTATAGGACCACCCAGCAGAGTCACAATTGACCAATTTAATGAACCAGGTGGTGTTAAATTCAGAGAAGACTTTTACAAGATAGTCAGCGAATATTGTAAACCTTTTATTCGTTTAACAAACAGAATTTATATAACTCATGCTGGAATGGAACCTGACTTTTGGGAGGCAGACTACACAGCAGGCGAAATAACCAAAAAAATGTTAAACACCATGATGTTTGGACAAGCAGACTATAAACAAACACATGAATGGAAAGGACAATTTTATCCACACAGAGTATACGATTGGGTAGAAAGTGTGCCCAGTGAAAAGATATTAATAGTGGGACATGACCCAATACCATTAACACCTAAGCCAAAGTTTGATTATTTTCAACAGGAACCAAAAATAATAGAAAATGTTCACGGAGGTGTAACAATATTCATGGATTGCGGTGCCGG
>Ga0222718_10002450_pt1 | contig 16710 bp, 11 predicted proteins | sample C33_27DmetaG_FD_165045 | JGI IMG/M metagenome (GOLD analysis project Ga0222718, IMG submission 165045) | Estuarine water microbial communities from San Francisco Bay, California, United States - C33_27D | ecosystem: Environmental > Aquatic > Marine > Unclassified | place: USA: California... | reverse complement strand
ACTTTAAACGTCTCTGCAGGTACTTTAACACTTGCAGACAATCAGATTAGTGGTGATAAAGTTGAAGGTGGTACTATTGCTGCTACAACTATTACTACACTAGCTTCAACAACAGGTAACATTACAACTGTAAATTCTACAACAACTAATGCTACTACAGTAGATTCTACAAATCTTGAAGTTACAAATTTAAAAGCTAAAGATGGAACTGCTGCAGGTTCTATAGCAGACTCTACAGGTGTTGTAACACTTGGAAGTTCTGTACTAACTACAACAGATATTAACGGTGGAACTATTGATGGTGTTACTATTGGTGGTACTTCTGCAGGTGCTGTTACTTTTACAGATTTATCAGATGGTACAATAACTATTGCAGGTTTTGCTGATGAAGATAATATGGTATCTAATAGTGCTACATTGTTACCGACACAACAATCTGTAAAAGCTTATGTAGACTCTCAGGTGACCGCACAGGACTTAGATTTTCAAGGTGATACAGGTGGTGCCTTAAGCATTGACCTCGACTCTGAAAGCCTTACAATCGCTGGAGGGACTGGTTTAGATACTGTAGGTTCAGGTAATACTGTCACAGTTAATATAGATAGTACAGTAACAACTCTTACAGGTACACAGACTTTAACAAATAAAACACTTACAAGTGCTACACTTACAAGCCCTGTAATTAATACAGGTGTTTCAGGTACAGCTTTCCTTGACGATGATACTTTTGCTACAGCTACAGCAAGTACTTTAGCTTCTTCAGAATCTATTAAAGCTTATGTAGATACTACAGTTGCTGCAACTAATGAAGTTGTTGAAGATACAACTCCTCAGCTAGGTGGTGATTTAGATTTAAACTCTAATGACATTACAGGTACAGGTAACATAAATATTACAGGTACTATTCAATCTTCAGGAAATATCACAGGCACACTAGCTACAGCAGCACAACCTAACATAACTAGCGTTGGTAGTCTTACAGCTTTAGACGTAACAGGTACAGCCACAATGGATGGTTTGACTGTTGATGGTTCGTCTATTTTAAATGCAATAGATACTGCAACTAATACTGTTTCTACAGGTTTAAAGATTGGACACAAAACATCAGGCACTACTGCAAATGGCTTTGGTTCTGCTTTAGAGTTTGAGGTTGAAAACAGCACTTATTCATCAACTCCTGTTCTTGCTAAAATTGAAAGTGTTTCAACAGACGAGGTTCTAGTTCATAGTGACTTAAATTTTTACACTAAATATAACAACAGTCTGCAAAAGCGTATGTCATTTAATAATGGTGGAGACATCTCCTTCTACGATGATACAGGAACTAGCGAAGCTCTATTCTGGGATGCAAGTGCTGAGTCTTTAAGAGTTGGTTCTACGTCAGCTATTTTTACCAATTCTGTAATCGCAGGTGTTTCGGCGCTTGGCCCGACTATAGGTGGAAAACAGACTGTAGCCGCACAATATGCAGGTGGCTTTTGGAACAGTGACACAGGAACAGTAAATCTACTGAGCTTTTATGCAGGTAGCGGAGGAACGCAAATAGGGTCTATTGCAGGTACTTCTACTGGCGTTTCTTTGTTTGGCTCAGGCGGCAATGGGCTGACAGTAAATTCCAATGGCAATGTTGGAATTGGGACTGATTCGCCTGTCAGTTATCAAACAGGACCAGTACTCAATGTAGGAAACACCTCAGACACTTATGCACAAATTAATTTAACAAGTAGTACATCGGGGAAAAACTATATTGGATTTGGCGACGCAACGTCAGGAACAGGTCGTTATCAAGGGTTAATTACATACGACCACTCTGCAAATATAATGGGCTTTGGTACTGCCGCAAGTACTTCTTACCAAATGGCAATAGATTCTTCAGGCAACGTTGGAATTGGTACTGATAGTCCTGCTGCTAAACTTGATGTTAATGGTGATTATCAAGGTGCAGGAAATATAATTACAAGTAGTGGTTTTATTCGCAGCCCTGATGGAAGTGCTGGTACTCCAAGTATTCAACCAGGTGTTGATGCAGATACAGGATTTTTTAGACCAACAACAAATAATATAGGTTTTAGCACAGGTGGCACAGAACGCATGCGTATTGATGCTTCAGGCAACGTGTTGGTGGGTAAGACTGCTACGTCATTTACTACTGATGGGATTGAGGCAAGAGCGGATGGCCAGTTATGGGTTACAGACACTAGCGGAAGTCCTTTATTTTTATCCAGAAAAACTACAGACGGTGCTATTGCAACTTTTTGTAAAGAGGCCGCAACAGTTGGAAGTATTGGTACTGAGGGTGGCGATTTAACGATAGGAGTTGGAACTAATTGCGGTTTACAGTTTAATGATGGTAATGCTGCTATAAGACCATTTAATATAGCAGGAAATACACCTGTTGATAATGCTGTTGATTTAGGTGTTTCAGGTACAAGATTCAAAGACCTCTACCTTTCAGGTCAGATTAGCACTAATGATACTGGTGGTTTATCTATTACTGCTGACTCTGTAAACAGAGGTATATTAAACTTTAGTACCAGCACAGCATATCAACTACTCGGCGGTAGTTATTATGGTTACACAGGCTATAAAACTGGTGGCTATCATAGATTCTTTGGTTCTGATGGTGTTGAGGATATGCGTATTGATTCTTCAGGCAACTTGTTGGTTGGTAAGACTTCAGCCTCTATAAATTTAGGTGGCTTATATGTATCTTCAAATGATTTTATGGCATATACAAATACATCAACAGATAGTGGTGATAGATGTTTGGTTTTAAACAGACAAAGTGGTACAGGTAATATTGTTGATTTTAAACAAGCAAATAGTGTAGTAGGTACAATTACAGTTACAGGTTCAACAACAGCGTATAACACAACTTCAGACGCAAGATTAAAAGACGTTACAGGCTCTGCAAGAGGTTTAGAAGTTATCAACGAACTTAACCCAGTTTCATATAACTGGAAAGCAGATGGTAAAGCAGATGAAGGTCTTATAGCTCAAGAAGTATTAGACATAGTACCAAACGCTGTATCAGGTTCTGAAGAAGAAATGTATCAAATGGATTACAGTAAATTAGTAGTTCATTTAGTTGCAGGAATGAAAGAACAACAAACACAGATTGAAGCCTTACAATCTGAAATTAATAACTTAAAAGGAGAATAATTATGGCAATAGGATATACTTGGAACGTGTCAACAGTTGATACATACCCAACACTAGATGGTAATGCAGACGTTGTTTATAACGTGCATTGGAGATTAAACGCAGAAGATGACGCTAATCAGGATGCTGATGGCAACAACTGGACTGCTACATCATACGGAACTCAATCTGTAGATACAGCAGATATATCAGACTTCACAAGCTTTGCAGACTTAACAAGCTCTGACGTACAAGGTTGGGTAGAAGCTGCTATGGGTGAAGAGGCTGTAACAGCTTTAAAAGCTGGTCTAGATGCACAAATCGCATTACTTATCACACCAACATCCGTTACTAAAACAATCGGATAAACACTATGGAATTAACACCTTATTTATTTTGGAACATCTTTATAACTTTGGTGTTAGCTCCGGTGCTTTATAGCATCAAAAGTAACACAGCAGAAAACAAAAGATTAGACATTCTCTTAAACAAGACTCGTGAAGAGATTGCTAGAGAGTATGTAACCAAAAATGAATTAAAAGATGACATGGGAATCCTCATGGATAGAATAGATAAAATCGGAGAAAAGCTTGACAAACTGTTTGAAGTCAAGTAAAATAGGTATATAACTATGGCAAGAAAAAAATATAAACAAAAATATAAATCTAAAAGAGAAGACTTTCGTAAAGGTGGTAGAGTATCTTTAAAACATGGTGGTAATCATATAAAAGGTGCTGAAAATCAAGAACCTACTAAAATGAAATTTGGAAATCCAAAACCTAAATCTACTAAACCTGCTAAACCTGCTAAACCTGCTAAACCTGCTAGACCTAATAAACCTGTAAGAGACCTTAGTGACCCTACTGGTCAAACTTTTTATAAGCCGGGAGAAGTTCCTAACATGAAAGTAGGAAATCAAGAGCCTAGAAATAATCAACCTCAGAAACCTGTAGAAAATAGAGCAGAACCTTCAATACCAACAGGACCTGTTCAAATAGGGGGAAAAGGAGGTAAACCTCTCCCACAATTTGATGCTAGTAAAAAACAACCTCCAATGTCAGTTGGTGGTGTTGGTGGTAGCGGTAATGTAGATTTAGACGAACAATTTGGTGCTGTTGGTGGTGAAACTACTCAAGAACCTGCAACTCCTACTCCAACAACTAAACCAGCTTCTCCAGAAATAATGAGAGAAACTACTCCTCCTAACGGAACATATACTACAACAGACGAAAATGGGGAAGTAGTTAATTTACCAAACATGCTTGACTGGGAAGAAGAATACAAAAAAAGTAATCCCAGACCTACTGCAGGGGGACTTGCAGGACTAGTAAGAAAACAAAAATGGGATAAAGAGTTTGAAATAGCTCAACAAACACACCAAGCTGATTTAGACGTTGCTAATTTTACTCCTGCTGTTCAAACTACAGCACAGCAACAAGCTGCTTTTGAAGATGCTAGAAGAGAAAGAATAAGAGAAACAGGATTACAAATAGAAGCTGCATCAACTGGTCAAGTTCCAGAAGGTGCTATCATTCCTGAAGCTGAAAAAGTAGGAGGTATAGACCCTAAAACAGGATTACCTATAGGTAGACAAAGAACTACTACAATGCAAGATGTTGAAGGATATGTAGACCCTACAGCTAGAGCAACAACTGCAGAAGCTATAGCTCCAGAAGCTGTAAGTACAGTTGATAAAGTTAGAGAAGGTGTTTTACCTCCAAGTTTTGATGCTGCTGGATATGATGCTTTTGTTAGTGAACAAAAAGCAGATGTAAAAGCTGCATTAGATACTTTATCACCTGAATCAATTGCAAAAGTTAATGAAATTAGAGAACTATCAGGACCAGCAAAAGCTGCACAAATATCAGACAGTATTGCAAATGCTGCAAAAGCTGACGATGTAAATGGAGTATTATCTGCTGGTGCTTATGCTAAAGAAGTTAAAGGAGTAGGAGCATCTCTTTCAGAAGGACCTGATGCAGAAGCAAAAACACGTGAAGCTATTACAGGAACACCTGCTACAGATGGAAAAGCTGCAGAAATTATTAAAATAGCTGGTTATGATGCAGTTGAACAAAGACAAGTAACTGGAAAATTTGCTACTGCTGCTGCTGCAGATATGTTAAAAGTAGTTGGTGACTTACCACCTGAAATATCTGCTGCTATTGTAGAAGACCCTGCAACTGTAGAAGCTCAAATAGATACAAATCCTGTAGAAGTTAATGCTGCTATTGCTGCACTACCTACAGAAGCTTTAGTATCTTCACAAATGGAAAGTTTATTGGGAGGCATGGAAGACGGTAAAGTTCCTATGTGGGCTAAACCTGCTGTAGATGCTATTAATGCTAATATGGCTTCTAGAGGTTTAAGTGTTTCTACTGTAGGTAGAGATAGTTTATTTAATGCTATTATTCAAAGTGCTATGCCAATGGCACAAAGCAACGCACAAGCACTTCAGTCTAGAGCAGCTCAGAACTTAAGCAACGAACAACAAGCTAATTTACAACAAGCTACACAACAACAACAGTTAAGAATGCAAAACTTAGCTAACCGTCAAGATGCTGAAAGTCAGACTGCACAAATGGCACAACAAATGGCTACTATGCAAAGTCAATTTACGCAACAAGCTGTAATGACAACTGCTGAACAACAACAACAAACACGTACTCAAAACTTACAAAATTTACAACAACAAGCTGTTATTAAGTCTCAAAATGAGCAACAAATGGCAATGCAAAATCTTGGTAATGAGCAACAGTTAAATATGGCAGAGCTTCAAATAGAAGCTAATGCTGCTGGAGCAGACCAATCTGCAGAAAATCAAGCACGTATGATAGAAATGCAAACTGCTGCTGATTTTCTTGCTAAGAATGAAGGATTTAAACAGCAGATGGAACTTGCTAATTTAAGTAATGACCAACAAATGAGACTTGCTAATTTATCTGCACAAAATCAAGCTGAAGCAGAAAGCCTTAGTAATGAACAGCAAACAGAACTTGCAAATCTTAACAAACAAATGCAAGTTAATATACGTAATAAAGAGTTAGCAAATCAAATGGGGTTAGCTCAACTTAATGTTGACCAACAAAGAGCTATGCAACATGCTAGTGTTGATGCTAACATGGACATGACTAAGTTTAACTTTAAACAACAAACAGAGTTAGCTAACAGTAAGTTTATGCAAACAGTAGCTATAACAAATATGAATGCAGAACAACAATCATTTATGCAGGATGCTACAGCTTTGGCATCGCTTGACATGGCTGCAGTAGACCAAAGAACTAAAGTAGCTATGCAACATGCACAAGCTTTTTTACAGATGGATATGAGTAATCTTAATAATCAGCAACAAGCTAATATGATGAAAGCTCAACAAGAACAGCAACGTATACTATCTACTGAATCTGCAGAAAATGCTGCAAGACAATTTGGTGCTGTTAATGAACAACAAACAAATCAGTTTATGGCAAGTCTTAATGCACAAATGAGTCAATATAATGCTTCACAAGAAAATGCTATGAGTCAGTTTAATGCAACACAAGAGAATGCTGCTGAAGCTAGAAGAGCTGGTAGAGATGCTGATATTGAAAAGTTTAATGCACAGCTTACAACTCAAGTAGACCAATTTAATTCTCAACAAGACTTTGCAAGAAATAGTTGGAACGCACAAAATGCTGCTGCTGTTGAAGCTTCAAACGTACAGTGGAGAAGACAAGCCAATACTGTTAATACTGCTGCACAAAATCAAATCAATATGCAAAATGCAATGAATGCTTTTGGTTTAAGTTCACAATCTATGTCATTCTTATGGCAAGAACTAAGAGACCAAGCTGACTTTGATTTTAGAGCTGGTGAGAATGAAGAAAATAGAAAGGCTCAAATTATTGCTACAGCTATAGCTAACGAAGGTAAGCCGGGTGAAAAATATGATGATTACTTAACAAGCTTATTGTCTACTCTTGGTAGTTCTTATAGAGCAGGATTGGGAGCTTATACTACAACATCTTCTGGTTCTGGAGTTAAACAATTTTAAGAAGGAAATAATATGGGATTTTTAAGAAAAGTAGGTAGAAAAATAAAGAAAGGTGTAAAGAAACTTTTTAGTTCTCCGTTAGGAAGTATACTAGGAAGCATGGCTATAAACTTTATGTTCCCCGGAATAGGACAAACTTTTAATAATTTATTTAAGGGAGCTAAAGGAGCCTTGGGATTTGGTACAAAAGAAGCAGTTAAAGAGGTAGGTAAAGAAGCAGTTAAACAGGTAGGTAAAGAAGCAGTTAAAGAGGTGGGTAAAGAAGCAGTTAAAGAGGTAGGTAAAGAAGCAGTAGCAAAAGAAATTACTGCTAATGTTATCACTGATACCGCTACTACTTCAGGAGCTACTCTAACTGAAACTTTAAAGAAAAACTTTATAGACAGACCAATACAAGCAGGTAAAGATTTTATAGATGCTCCATTTAAAACAACAAAAGAATTTATTAGTCCAGACGGTGAATTTATTCCAGACGTAGCACAGTCTTTAACAACTTCAGCACTTCTAGGTTCTTTTCAAGGAGAACCAGACGAGCCTTTTTATAGTAAAGGAGTTTCTCAACAATTATCAAGTGTGCCAAGTCAAGAACAAGTATTATCTACAGTAAACAGTCAAGTTCCACAGTTGAATATTAAAAGTTTTGATGAAATGAGTAAGAGTTTATATTATGGTGTTCTTTCTCCTCAGTGGTTAGCAAACTATAACATTAATAAATAGGAAATAATTATGGCAGTTTCAGAAAAAGCAATTAATTTTATACAGGGTGGATTAGAACGTGGTAAAGCTATACCCGGTCAAAGTCTTACTAATTCACCAGACCAACCTTACAACTGGGAAAAACCTGCAGAGTTTACTGAGCCTAGAGAAACTATGTTATATATTTTTAAAACTTTGTTAGAGCCTGAAACAACCACTAACATACTTTTATCTTTAGAAAATGGAGTTGGTGTAATAGATATAGCCTCTATAACTTTATACTCAGGATTTTTAGAAGGTAAATGGAATCCTGATTTAATGACTATGTTAATGGAGCCTACTATGTATATGATTATAGCTCTAGCTGAAAAAGCAGATATACCTTATTCATTAGAAGCTGGAGACGATGAAGCTCCTGTAGAAATGTCTCCTGATAGACAAATAGAAAAACTTGAACAAGGAACAAATGAATTAGATAAAATGAAACAAGTTGCTGCAGGTAGAGTTAGTCCACAATCAGTTCCACAAGATGTTAGAGAAATTATAGAAGAAACAGAATTATCTCCTAGTTTATTAGAGAGAGTTAAAGAACAAACACAATCAAAAAGTTTATTAGGTAGAGAGGAATAAAATGGCAGATGATTTTACAAGTTTATTAAAGAAAAACAGTCCCGGAACAACTTTTGGAGATTTTGCTTATGCGTATATGACAGGCAGAAAAAAGGACGATAAAAAAGAAAGAAGAAAGAAAAATATTTTATTATTAGGTTCTGCACTTTTTAGTGCTAGAGAAAGTAGAATGCAGTCAGATGTTATGGATGCAGTTAATACTTTAAAAGAATCACAAGCTGTAGAAATAGCAAAAGCAGAAGCAAACTTTCAAAAGAAATTAAAAATAGAAGCTTTACAAGATAGAATTGTTAAAGAAGGAGCAACAACAGTATTTGATACAGAAGCTGAAAGTTGGTTTAATAATCCGAACAACCAAGCAGAAAATTTTGACCCTTTAGATTATGAAGATAGAAATTCTCCTATGTACACAGTTAAAAGAAAAGCAAAAAATAAATACATTAATGAAGTATTGCTACCAAAACATAATGCTAAGTATGGCGTGTTAGACCCTTCAATTACTACTCAAGAAGAGTTTATAAAACCAATTCAAGATAAGTTTAAATCTCAAATAAAAGAAGCTTCTTCTTCAGATAAACTTAGTTTAATTCATAAAGGTTTATCTAAAATAGGAATAGGTGGTAGTCGTAATCAAGAACACATTAAAGAAGGAGAAAGAGCAAAAAGAATTATAGAGAAAAATAATACTAAAAGAACTGTTGAAGGTATTGGTTATATATTTGATGATGACTTTGATGACAACTATATTAAAAGTCATTACCTAGATACTAAAGAAGACGGTACCGAACAAAAATATATTATAACTGAAACAGAGCTTGAAAGAGGAAATAAATATTCATTAAATGAATTTAAGCGTAGTGAAGAATATAATACTTTGCAAACTGCAGGAGCTAAGAAAGCAGCTATACAAATGTTTAATGATAAAATGATTCAAGATAAAGATAATAAATATTACGGTTTATTGAATGATGAACATATGTTAGATATTATAAACACTTCAAAAGTTACAGATATACTTAATAATAGAACAACTGTATTTGAAGGTCTTAAAAATAATGACCCAGACTTTTTAGAAAGTAAACCTAATAAAGAGTCTTATTCTGATAATGAGAAATTTAATTCAGACATGGAAACATGGGAAGCTAAACGTAACGAAGCTTACTCTCCCGGAGGAACTAAGTATTTACAAGCTAGAAAAGATGCAGGTTATATGGTAACTGATATAGAAAAATACGAAGCTCAAATAAATCAGTATATAAACTATAGTGCAGACGTACAACAACAAAGAGAAATATTAACAGATGACGATGGAGTATTTAGTAAAGAAGACCAGCAAGAATGGACAGCTTTTAAAAATAATAAAATTGAAGAGTTGTTAGAAAAGTTTGCTAGAGCAGGATTAGAAACTCCTAGTGAAATTAGTAAAAGCTTAACTGCTATTTTTGAAAACTCTATAACAGAAACAGATAGATATTTACTTAGTGTTGAAGGAGAAAGAGCTGCTGAAAAAGAAGTAGAAAAAGCACTTAATCAAGGAAGAAATATTACTGTAGAAGACGCTATAAATTCTTTAAGGTCTCAAAGATATGCTGAAATAACTAGAATATATAATGAAAACAGACGTAACTTTGGAGTTATAGGAGAAGATATTATATATGAAACAGAAGAAGTAGACTTAAATAAAATAGTAAATGACTAGGAAATAGTTAATGGCTTCAGAGTTAAATAAAATTAGACAAGAAATTTATGATACTTACAAAGATTCTAAGTATCTTGCAATGAGTGATAATGACTTAGCTCTTAATCTTTATCGTACTGATAAATATAAAGATAAGTTTTCTTCTTTTGAAGATTTTAATGTTTATATAAACGAAGATATAGATAATAAGAAAACTCCTTTAGAAGATAGGAAAAGTCCTTATAATTCTTCTCAAATAGAAAAAGTACAAGAAAGTTTGTTTGGTGCTTTACCGGACCAATCTATATTTGGTTTTGCTCCTGAATCATTTCGTAAAACAGTAGGTGCTGTAGTTCCTAATGTTGCACAATCTATAGGTAGTATTGTTACAAGTGTAGATGACTATGCAGGGGGAGTAATTCCTCAAAGTGTTAGAGAAGGTGCTGCAGACTATTCAACTTCTTTAGCAACTTTACTAGCTGGTAAATCTCAAATACAAACAAAGGTAGACCCAGAGACAGGTTCTAAAATAGGTGTTGTTAATCCTAAGACATCTGGACTAGGAACAGTAGTAAGAGAAATAGGAGAGTTTAGTTTAGCATCTCCTTTTAAAACTGTTGGTGTATTGACTGACGCTATGAAAGCTAGGAAGCTTAAAAAGATACAAGAAAAAATTCCAAGTGCGACAAGACTTAGTTCTAAATATAGTAGAAGATATGATATAGGTAAGTATTTAGTAGCTGGTGAAATAGGTTCGCAAGTATCAATGACTCCAGAAGAAGCTGTTATTGGTAATATGTTAGGAGACTTTATAGGAGACGATAAAGGAATGCTAACAAAACTTGTTGATTATGTTAGTGCTGATGCTAATAAGACTGAAGGGGAAAACAGAATTGCTTTACTGTTTGATGGTTTATTTACTGCAGGTGCGATAGGAGGAGTTTTACGTTTAGGCGGTGCAGCTTTTAGAAGCAGTAAAGAAATGTTTGGATACTTTAAAAACTTTAAAAATACTGCATCGTCTGAAAAGAAAAAAGAATTTATAGAAACAGTTAAAACAACTGTAGAAGAAAGTCCTATAAGTGCTAAAACACCTAAAGAACTTAGAGGACCTGAAAGTGATGATGTTTTAAAGCTATGGAGATTTAGTGATAATCCTGTAGTAAGAGGGCTAGACGCTGTATGGGGAGGTTTCTTTAGGTCTGAAGGAACACTTACTCCTAAAGCTTATAAGATGATGAATCTTAATAAGAATGCTCAAGTAGCTTGGGCTGCTAAAGGTGAGTATTTAATGACATCTATTAATTCTCAAATTAAAACAATAGCACAGTCTGCTGATAGTACTTTAAGTGAAAAACAATTAGATGATTTATTTGATGGTTATTTATTTGGAGGGAAAGAAATTGTAACTCTTCCTGAAAGCATGAGAAAAACTGCTAAAGAAACTCGTGATACTATTGATGAGCTTTCTGAAATGATAGGTCAGAGTAGAGGGGTAGACAAGGAATTACGTAAAGCTATTAAAGAAAACTTAGGTACTTATTTAAGAACAACTTATAAAAAGTTTGAAGACCCTAATTATAAACCATCTGATGAAGTAAAAGACTCAGCAGTAAATTATATATATGGTAAATATTTAAAATCTGTAGAAAGAAAAAATGGTGCTTTATCTTATTTAAAAGAAGAATATCCAGACAGATATAAAAAAATAGTAAAACAAAAAGCAGAAGCTTCTGTTAATAATATACTAAGAGATGCTAAATATAGTGATGACTTTTTTCAATTTGTAAATACTATAAACGCTGGTAAAGACAGTAAAATTATATTTGATAAGAAAAAAAATATAGCAAAAGAAATACAGAATCTTTTAGGTAAAGAAGATAATACATCAACAAGAGTTTTTAGCACAATAAATACACTATCTGATTTTTTATATAAACAAAATACATTTGAAAAGCTTAGAATATTTGGAGAAAATAAATATTTATATCCTGAAAAAGTTGGACCTGTAGGACAATTTAATACTCAAATAAAAGGTAAACAGTTTGGTGCTTTAGATGGTATGTGGACTACAGAAACAATGGCTTTAAATTTCTTACAACCTTTAGGTGTAACATTTAAGAGTTTAGATAATCCAGTATTTGACAAACTTGGTAATAGTATAAAACTTATGTATGCTGCTAAAGGATTTTCACAAGCTTCTAAAACTGTTTTAAATAATGTTACTCACGAAAGAAACTTTCAAAGTAGTGGAATTATAATGATGAGTAATGGTTTAAATCCTTTTAAAAAACAAAGTTGGGATGCTATACAAGTTGCATGGAACAATGTTAAAAAAGGAACAGATGAAGATTTAACTAACTTATATAATAAATATTTAAGTTTAGGTATTGTTAATCAAAATGCTAAAATAGGAGATATAAGAGCTTTAATAACTTCAGCAGAAAAAACAGGAGTTGCTGGATATGCTAATAAAATATTAGATGCTTCTGTAACCGAGGGTGGTTTATCACTAAGAAAAGCATATAAAGGAATTGAAAGAGCATATGTAGCTGAAGACGATATATGGAAGATTGCAGTTTTTGAAAATGAATTAAATACACTTCGTAAAGCTTTTCCAGATAGGTCTATTGCAGACTTAGAACAACAAGCTGCAGACCTTGTTAGAAATACTATGCCAACTTACGACATGGTTCCTGCTGCTTATAGAGCTTTACGTTATTCTCCAATAGGCAATTACTTTTCATTTCACGCAGAAAGATTTAGAAATACTTACCATACTTATAAACAAGCTGCTAAAGAAATTTCATCTGACAATAAAGTTTTAAATATAAGAGGTTGGAAAAGACTAGGTGCTAAAACTACAGTAGGTAATTTTGGAGCATTAGGTGTTTCTTATGGTTCTTTAAAACTTGCAGGTGTAGGAGAAGACGAAGATAAATATATTAAAAATATTATGAAAGAAGATTATCATGGAGATAATTGGGTGTATGACACACATGATAAAACAGGAGATTTATTATTTGTAGATGTCAAATATATAGACCCCGATGCCCCTGTAAATGATGCATTTTTAAAACCTTTTATGGATATAATAGGAACTGGAAATGTTGTTGAAGAAGAATTAGATAATAAAATATTAGAAGCTTACACTAAAGCATTAACTTCTATAGCAACTCCTTTTGTAGATGAGACAATTTTATCATCTACTCTAGCAGATATATTTGTTAGAGATGGTAAAACTAAAGATGGCTTTATGATTAAAGACTGGAACCCTACACGTAATAAAACTTTTAGTACAAAAATGAATAATGTAAATGCCGGAGTAAAACATATTTTAGATAATGCTTTAGAACCTGCTTTCTTTGATAATATAAAAAATAATTTTGTAGCAGCCGGTGGTGCAGAAGATAAGTATGGAGTATCAAAACCTTTTGATTTAGAAGTATATAGAAACTTAACTGGATTTAATTACAAGCCTATCAACCAAGAAAACTTATTAAAAAAATTAAATCAAAAATTATACTTATTTAATAGTGAAGCACGTATAGGTAAAGATATGATAACTAATAATTATAATAGTTTGCAGAATCCTATAACAGAACAAGATTTATATGACCAGTTTTTAGATGGTAATAAACAATACTATAGACAATATGTTGATACATATAATACCATTTACGGACTTAAACAGTTAATGAGAATAGACGATGTAAGAGAAAGTAAAGGAACTGCAAAAAGATATAACTTAACAGATAAAAAAATTAAAGATGTTTTAAAAGACAGAGGATTATCTAAAGAAGAGGTATCAGAATTATTTGATTTAAATTATTCTACAGCAAACTTTGTACCTTTAGTAGTTTCTCAAAAAAATCTAGATGATTTTATGGCTATGCACCCTAATGCTAATAGAGCTAAAATAGAAGCTACTTTAGACAACATGTATATTCAACTAAGAAGATTACCACTTTTAAAGTTAGATGATGAATATACAAAAACTGAAAGAGAAGCTTTAGAATTTTTAAAATCTGAAAGACTTCCTAAATCTTTAGGCGGGTTAGTAGGAGAAGAATATATAAGTGGTCCAGAAGTTTCAAATACAAAACAAAACGCTTCAGAAAGGGTTGACCCTATTACTCAAGAACCTTATGCAGAAAGAGAAAACTTTCAAGATGGTGGAGATGTAGAAGGACTAACAAGAATATATGATGAAGACCAAGGACTTAAAAGAGTATCTCCAATAGCAGATGTTGTATTAGGATTAGGAGCTTTTAAATTAGGTAAAGGTTTAAAAGAAGTTGGAGAAGAAGTTGTACAAAAAGCAACTATGCCAAAAACAGTTTTACATGGTCGTTCTTATCCGGGAAGAGAATTAAAAGAAATTAAATCTGCTAATGCTATGTCACCTAAACCTAATGAAGGATTGCAAAGTGGTATTTTTACAACTACAGATGATATGTTAGCAAGAAAATACGCTGTAAGCTATGGTAAAAATACAGGAGTATATAATTTAGATACTTCAAAAATTTCATCATTTAAAAATCTTAAAAACATAGGTAAAGATAAAGTTATTAAGTCTTATAAGCCTTCTAAAAAATTTAAAAAATCTTTAGATGATGCTATATTAAATGCTAATTCTAAAAAAGAATCAAAAATATTGAGTAATTTTAAAAATCAATTAGGTAAAGATAATTACATTACAAGAGTAGGACCAACTGTAGAAAAATTTTTAGTAAATAATAATGTAAAAGTAGTGAGAACTAATCCTACTAATTATTTAAGAAAAAATGCTCCTGAAAAATTATCAAAAAAAAGATATGAAGATACATATATTTTAATAGAAGATATGGTAAAAGTAAAAGGAAATTAATATGAACATAGAACTTTGCAAAGCTGAAATAAAGAGACACGAAGGTGAGGTGTTAGAAATATATAAAGATAGTTTAGGCTATAAAACTCTTGGAGTTGGACACCTTTGCCAACCTAACGACCCGGAATATGATTGGGAAGTTGGCACACCTGTTACTCAAGAAGTTGTAGACATGTACTATGAGGATGACTTTGAAAAGCATTATAAGGAAACCATACATGTATTTGGTAGCGAGGAAGACTTTGAAAAGCTACCAGAAGTTATACAGAGAGTGTTAGTCAACATGTGTTTTAACTTAGGAGGCTCTAGGCTTTCCAAGTTTCGTAATATGTTAAAGGCTTGTAGAAACCATGACTGGAAAGAAATGGCTGTGCAAATGGAAGATAGTCGTTGGTATGGACAAGTTGGTAGACGTAGTAAAGAATTACAAGATATGGTATTAGGAGCCTGAAATGAAAGCATTATTAAAAAACATAGTTGGAGCTGTTGCACCTACATTAGGAACTGCCTTGGGTGGACCGATGGGAGGAATGGCAGCTAACATGATATCAGAAGTGTTAGGTGTTCCTAATACTCCAAAAGCTATAGAAAAAGGATTAGCTGAAGCTACACCTGAACAAATGTTAGAACTTAAAAAAGCTGAACAAGCTTTTGAAGTACAGATGAAAGAGCTTGAAGTAGATGTGTTTAAATTAGAAACACAAGATGGACAAGACGCTAGGAATAAGTTCAGTAAAGACTGGACAGCCCGTATAATGGGTATAGCTGTTGTCGGTGGTTTCATGGGATACATATTCCTTGTTACTCTACAACCACCAGAGCAGAACTCTGAAGCCCTTATAAACCTTGTACTAGGATATCTTGGTGGTTTAGCAAGTGCTGTTATATCTTTTTACTTCGGAGCTTCTAACACTTCTAAAGACTAATGGATGCAGTAGCAGTAATAACTGAACTAGGATTTCCTATAGCAGCAGCTTTAGGTTTAGGTATGTTTGTATGGAAACTTATCAATAGAATTATTGATGGTATGGAAACTAAACTAGATACTTTAGATGATAAAGTACAAACAGCTTTAGATACTATGGAAGAAAGAGTATCTACAAAGCTTGATAGTCAATATGGTATTATAGTAAGTTTAATTGATAGAGTAAGAGCTATGGATAATCAAAGTATTAGACAAGATGTACTCTTGAAAACTTTACTAGGCGTACCTAACTTAGTAGACATAGATAAAATAGCAAAAGCAGATAGAGATGACCAGAGAAAAGATTGATAAAAAAATATTACAAGTAGTTAATCTTTCTCCAAGTGAGTCTTGGATAGAAAAGATTGTAGATATACATCCGATGAAACAAATTACAATAGCTTCTGTAGTACAAGTATTAGTATTTGGTTTTATGTTGTTTGCATTTTGGATAAACGATAAAGCATTATGAAATTAAAACCGACATTTAAAAGTGAAAAAGCTTCAAGGAACTGCAAGTGGTGTATGTTCTTTTGGTCTATGTTAATTATGTTTTGGTCTGTAGGAAGTATTGCAGATGAAATAGTATTTAAGTTTAATAGTCCTAGCTTTAGTGGTATAGGAACTTCATCACATTATCTTACAATTCAGAACCAAGAGTTCAATCGTAAAGAAGCATTAAAGGCAGAGATAAAAGC
>Ga0222718_10002449_pt1 | contig 16710 bp, 35 predicted proteins | sample C33_27DmetaG_FD_165045 | JGI IMG/M metagenome (GOLD analysis project Ga0222718, IMG submission 165045) | Estuarine water microbial communities from San Francisco Bay, California, United States - C33_27D | ecosystem: Environmental > Aquatic > Marine > Unclassified | place: USA: California... | reverse complement strand
TCGACGTACATAGGAGAAAATGATGTCGTATAAGGTTATTGGTGCTAGCACAATTGCTTTGCTTGGACTCAGTGCTTGCTCTGCAACGAATATTGAGTCCGCTATGAAAGTCCCTCCTGCATCTGAGCTAAAGATGTACGAGTATAAATCAGCTGTGAACAAAGAACAGGTCACTTATATTCCTGACTGGTATCTGAATCCACCAAGCAAAGATGGTTCAGTGTTTGCTGTTGGTGCTGCTGTGACGCCCGACATTCAATTAGCTACTGACCTTGCTATTCTTAATGCTAAGGTTACTTTGGCAGATCGGTTTCAGAGCAATCTAAAATCTCAGACCAAGAACTTCTTGGCTAAGGTTGGATCGACCGAAACGGACATGAGCGTTATTAATGAGGTAGAACGAGTCACCAAGAACCTTATTGCTAACACAGACGTAAGCGGTTACAACATGGTCCACAATAAGATTGTGGCACATGGCCCAATGTTCCGTTCGTTTGTCTTGCTTGAGTATAATGATGAAGCAGCGAGTAAGATTCTACTCAATCGTTTGAAGAAAGATCGTCTGCTGCTAAATCGTTTGCAAGCTAATAAGGCTTACAAAGAGCTCGAGCATGAAGTTCAGAAGTATGAGGACAAGAAAAATGTTGACAAGAAAGTCATCATCGATAGCATCGGTTCTCCTAATAGCTAGTGTTACTATGGGTTCGGAGGCACATGCTTTCGAACCCATTAGCACGGTTGCAAGTATTCTTGGTGGATCGATCTTCTGCAAGATGATTCAATGTAAATCTATAGAGAAGAACATCTTCATAATTAAAGATAGAGAGCTTGAAAAGAAGCAGCTTGATCATTTAGCCCAGATGAAAAAGGATTTTGAATGGGCTGAAGAAGACAACTGTAGATATTCACCAGCCCTAAATATGAATGAAATGTTCTGTTACAACACATCTGGTAAATATTATATAAAGAGAGTTGAAAATGAGTAATGCATTCAGGGACGAGGTCTTTCAATTCCTCACTGATCTACGTGAAAGTGGTGAAGTTAATATGATGGAAGCACCTAATCGATTGATGAGTAAATTTAATTTTTCCCCAGAAGAGTCTAAGACTTATTTCTGGGAGTGGACCCAATCACTAAAACAGGACTAAAATGGCTAGGAAAACTATACGGCGACGTAAACCTCTCACTGAAGAACAGAAGGCCGAGAGGCGTGAACGTCTAGCCAAAGCTCGAGCAAATCGCCCACCTCCAGAGTATAAATCTATACACGAGGCTGTTTCAAGGGATGAAACACATCCCTGGTATGTTAAAAATATTCTTTCCTGGATTAGATCCAATAAAGATGAGATTGCATCCTTGAAAAAAGACCTCAAACGGAACTATGACAAGAAGCTCAATAACAGATTAAATATACTTGAATCATACGTACAAAATCTTGAAACGTATCTTCGTACTGGAACGTATCTTGATAGTCGGTGGGGTCCAAACATGGAACACACTGTTCGAAGTGTTGTCCGTGCAATGGCATATCACTGGTATGGCCCATATAAAGGTATGATTAATCGTTCTGTTGGTTCTGTTTACCCAGACGTTGGGTTGTGGACACAAGAAATGAATGATGATTATTATGGTCAAGTTGAAATTAAACAGCCAACTCCATCTCCTAAGAAAACGAGACGTAAGAAGAAAGCTAAATAGTCTCAGTAAAGGAGAAACATGTCAAATTCAAACATAGTCACGTTTCCAGGGCTTCATAGAATACACCCTCCACAGAACGAAACTGAGCTCAAAGAGCATGCGCAAGCTGTCAGACTTAACTTTGTTACAAAACATTGTACTGACTTTGCGTTTGATGTTTTTCGCACCATAGAAAAACATGGCTTTGATTTAAGTGGACCTAACATTGAAAGTAATATAAAATATGATATGATTCTTATAAGTGAGGCAATTAAGTCAACCTTGTTAAGATCAATGGGTGAGAAGCACCCACTCCAAGAGTTTGCCGAGAACATTATCAATCTACAAGATTCAGATATTGTTTTTGACGACGAGGAGTTTGAAGAACAGTAGGAGTTTATAATGATTCTCGTTGATATGAATCAAGTGATGATATCGAGCTTAATGGCTCAGCTGCATGGTCAAAACATGCAACTTGAAGAAGACCTTGTCCGACATATGGTTTTAAACTCGCTTCGGACAAACAGACAAAAGTTCTTCGATGATTATGGTGAACTTATTATCTGTTGTGATGATAAGAATTATTGGCGAAAGAAAATTTTCCCATACTACAAAGCAGCACGTAAGACATACAGAGATAAATCTGAATTGGATTGGAACATGATCTTCGGAGTACTTAACAGTATTCGTGAGGACTTGAAGACTGTATTTCCTTACAAGGTTATTCAAATCGATACTGCAGAAGCAGATGATATCATAGCAACAATTGTACACGATTGTGCTGGTGCTCATTTGCTAAATGGTGGATCAGAACCAATACTAATACTATCTGGCGACAAGGATTATATTCAATTACATACCTATGAAAATGTTAAACAATATGATCCAGTACGTAAGCGTTGGATTAGTCATGATCACCCAGATATGTTTCTCAAGGAACATATTGTGAAGGGTGACCGCAGTGATGGAATTCCAAATATTTTGTCAAAAGATGATTGTTTTATAAACGGAAGACAAAAGCCTCTACGCACCAAGACGCTAAATAGCATTATGGAAATGGATGTAAGTGAAATCACACAGCAATCATTTCTTGTTAACTGGAATAGAAACAAACGTCTAGTCGACTTATCACTTGTACCTGATGACATTAAAAATCAAGTTAAAGAAGCATATGAGGCTAGCAACAACAAATCTCGTGATCAACTGTTTAATTATTTTGTGAAAAACAGACTGAAAAACTTGATGGAACATATTGGAGAATTTTGATGGCTTATACAAAGGGCCTTGCTGAGATTATTGAAGAAGTTAGAAAAACAAAAAACGTTAAAATTAAAGCTAATATTCTTAGAGAAAATCAATCAACACAATTAATTGATTTGTTTCAATTAACCTACAATCCAACAATTAAATGGATTCTACCAGAAGGTAATCCTCCATACGATCCGGCACCTAAAGATAGTGACTTGGAAGGAGCATTGCTTGGTAAAATGAGGATGATGAAATATTTCATTAGTGTAAATGACCAAGTTTTGGAACCAAATGTACACCCTATTAAACGTGAAAGTATTTTTGTCCAATTACTAGAAGGAATTGATCCTGCTGATGCACGGCTAGTCCTTGAAATGAAGGCTGGTGATATTAAAGGCGTAAGCAAGACAGTGGTTAAGGAAGCGTTTCCACAAATTCAAACCGAGGAAGAAACTAATGGCTAAGTCTAAATATCGTTTTGATGATTATGATGAAGAAGATTTTGAGTATGAATTTAAAAAGAAAAAAGAAGAAAAAAATCAGAATAGACGAAACACTAGACGATTAAAAAATGCACTCAAATCAAAAAGTATTGACCCTGACATTATTCAAGAATACGAGGACTTTTAATGCCAACATATAATTTTTTAAACACTGAAACTGGTGAAGAGTTTCAGATGTTTTTAAAAATGAATGAGTTAGATCAATATAAATTGGATAACCCCAATATTCAACAAATGCCTTCATCACCTGCACTCGTTAGTGGTACAGGTATGGCTGTTAGTAGAACTGACGAAGGTTGGAAGGATACCCTTAGATCTATAAAAAAAGCATCAGGGAGGAACAATACAATAAACGTATGACAAAAAGATTGAACAAAAAACAAAGAAGGCTACTTCGACAAGAAGGAGTAATCGATATAAAAAATAAAATCAATCATACTAAATTTGGCATTGTTGATATTACCAAACATTACAATTTGACCGAACTACAATATCAAGTCATTAACGCTTATGATGATAATTATCATCTCGTCCTTCATGGGGTCGCTGGTACAGGAAAGACATTTCTTTCTTTATTTTTAGCTTTACAAGACATTGTTGAAGGTCACGCTGATTACAATAAAATGTACATTATAAGATCAGTCGTACCTACAAGAGACATGGGATTTTTACCAGGCAATGCGAAACAAAAAGCTCAGGTGTATGAAGAGCCTTACAAGATGATAAGTAATGAACTCTTCAACCGAGGAGATGCATACGAAGTCTTAAAAAATAAAAACATGGTTGAGTTTCTTACAACCTCATTTCTTAGAGGCACAACATTTAACAACTCAATTATTATTGTCGATGAAATTAACAACATGAGTTTTCATGAACTAGACAGTATCATTACAAGAGTTGGTAAAAATTGTAGAATCATATTTTGTGGTGACTACAGACAAAGTGATCTAATAGATTCGAAGGAACGAAGTGGTTTAGGTCGTTTTCTGGATATCCTAAATACTATGAATGGTTTCAAAAGATTTGAATTTGGAATCGAAGATATTGTAAGATCCGACATTGTGAAGGATTACATTATTCAGAAAATGGGATTATGTTCAAGCAATCAATTATAGAACAAGAAGAACTTACCAGAGAACAAACTGATGGTAAAAGATTTTACGTAACACCTAATGGAGATAAGTATCCTTCAGTTACAACAATTACCAGTCAAATAGGTAAAAGAGGTATACTTGAATGGCGTGCAAGAGTTGGTGAAGAGAACGCCAATAAAATTACGGCAAGAGCCTCAAGAAGAGGTACCGGTGTACATAAATTGTGTGAGATGTACATTCAAAATCTAGATATAGACTATAAAAAAGTACCCCCACTAGATTTTTTTCTTTTCAAACAAATAAAGCCTATTTTAGATAAATATCTAAAGGAAGTTGTGGCAGTTGAATCAATGCTCTTTAGTGATTATCTAAAGGTAGCTGGTCAGGTCGACTGTATAGGTGTTTGGGACAATAAGCTGTCGGTAATAGACTTTAAAACATCGACAAAGAGAAAACCCAAGAAATGGATTAGTAATTATTTTATGCAAGAATCTGCGTATGCAGTTATGTTTGAAGAACGAACAGGTATACCAGTCACAAACCTTGTAACAGTTATAGCATGTGAGGAAGATGAGCCACAACTATTTACTGTCTCTAGGGACAACTACATTCATCAATTTATTGAATGGAGAGAGATATACAAGGAGAAGAACGGTGTTTAAAAAAACACTTTTAGTAGCGTTGCTTTGTTTATTACCATTTGAAGTTTACTCGAGTCAATTGCAACTAACACCGACTATGAAACAAGTTGGTTGCGGACCATATAAAGATCTTGATAACGAGCTAAGAACTAAGTGGTTGGAAGAGCCAGAAACAATTGGATTTGCAGGTGTCAGTGCGCAGGATCCAAATGTTGAAAGAAGTAACTTTAATATTATTGTTTATAAGTATAAAAATAAATTTACATTCTCGTTTGTTGAGCATTTTTCATCCGGAACTGCTTGTGTTATATCAGCTGGAATCAGTCTCGAGTTTAGTAAACACGATTACGATTTGTTTATGAGAGAAAATTCTAAAATTTAGATAACTTTTTATCTTTAAATTTTAATAACCATGTTTCGTCATCCATAAAGTTTAATGGAGGGTTTGGTATTGTACACGTGTACACTTGCCAAGCCCTCCAATCGTTTTTATTTTCAAAAGTTTGGCACATCTTGGATCCAACATTGAAAGCAGTACCATATTTTTTATTGAAGAATTTCGAAACTACGTGTAGTGGTCTTCTTCTATTGATATGTTCCATTGTCATTATCATACAAACATACTCTTTTTGTGTTCTTACAAATTCCAATTGCTTAGGAAAAAGAAACATCGACGGGGGATCCCATGTTGCATCTTGTCCTTCTCTGTACTTGGGGTTACCACCACTATTTCTATAATTTGGATCAATGTACAACCTCGACATTACCCTATACACGCCCCTTGGAAAGAAATGGTTTTGTACTGCTGATATACACCATATGTTATTATTGTTCGTAGAAAACGTCCAACATGGATATTTCTGATAGTTGTCTTGCCAAAGTAACATATCAAACCATTCAGTGTTTCTATCATCACCAGATCTTTGTGATTCAAGAAACTCAATAAATTGGTCTTTATTCTCTTCGTTTAGTAAATGACTTTCAATCATCATTCACTAAGAAAAATTTATCAAATGTTAACATAGTTCTGGTATAGTAATCTTTGTTATGTTGCATCACTGGGCTTGTGTGTGAAATGTACATTCTTATTTCATCAAGCGCTCTCAGTATTGATGCGGGGTGTTGATTTTGAATTTGCTTCATTAACTTTTCCGAACGACGTTCAATTACTTGTTTTTCGTTCCATTCCTCCGGACTCATAACATACCCTCCAATAGTCCTTTCCACTGCATAGCTCTCGTATCCCAATTATAAAAGGCATCAGCATATTGCTTCTGCAACGTGATTCTGGTTTTCATAGCTTCATCATCAATAAGGTTAACTGCGTTATACAAATTCTGGGCAAATATTTCAGCGTGTTTATTTGCTTCCATATGCATGCCATACATCATTGTCCAGTTTGCAGCTGTTTCATACAATGCGCCATAATCACTATGCACACAAATCAAACCTGCTGACATAGCCTCCATGAGACTTATACAACTCGTTTCTTTCCATACACAAGGATATGCGTAGATGTGCATATCCTTCAACTTCTCAATTAGTTCTTCGTGAACAACATATCCATAATATTCCATATGCTCATGTTCACTAATATACCTGAACATATCCTTATAAGGATTATCTCGTTGAGCCCATCCATATATTTCAAAACTCGAAAACACATGAAGTTTAACTGGTTTATCCATCTTTGAAAAATATGTGTCGTGAAGATGGTTGAATGTAGGCACTAATAGTTCCAATCCACGATGTGGCGTCGTGAAGTATACAATATTAATGCAATCCTTGGGTTTCTCGTGGGGTACAATTGGGTTAATAGCATTGAGCATCACTTGGATATTCTCCCAAGGAAGATTCAAGTGATTTATGTATTCTTGTTTTTGCCAATTGGACACACAAACAATTTTATCATAATCATCATACTTCTCAGTTAGATGAGCCACCTCAGGATCTTGTGCAAGATCATGGACCCAAAGAATACGTTTCTTATCTTCCAACTTTCTAGCCCTTGTTGGAATAATTTGAAACTGCTCTAACAATTCCTTAGGTAGTCTCTTATACAATTCCTCTTGCATAAGTTCAGTACCACCCCGAGCATTTTTATTAAGTTCATTCTTTTCTGGTTCACCAGCTTTATTAACAGGTTGGTTTTTAGAATCCGTAATAGTAAGTGTCACTGCCATTTTAAATTATCCAATATATTGTAGACATTCCTCTTCGTATCTAATTAAATCGTCACAACCACCAATTCGTTTTTCACCAACGAACACCTGAGGATATGTAAGACAACCTGCATGATCTAGATCCTCAAGTAATGGGTCGATCTGAAACAGATAAACTTTATTTTCAGGAGATCGTTCAAATACTTCATATTCCAAATTATTTCGTTTGAGAATATCTTCAGCTTTTGCACAGTAACCACATAATGGTGTAGTGAATATTTTGTACAGCGCCATTTGTACCTCTTATGTTATGCTCTTAGCGTAATTGTAAAATTCTTCGAATTCCGGAAACGTGTCGATAAAGTTTGTATTCCTTCTGGTATCTAGCTGATCTACGTATTGAACAAACCAACTTCTATTCTTACGTCTTGTTTCATTGTCCCATTTATTGCCTTTATACACATTCCACACTCTCTCAAATCTCTCAACTTCATACTGTGGAAACCATGGAGAGTCATTTAGATACTGATAACATTCTTCGAAGTATTGGCCAAAGTCATCGGTTAAGGTTTCAATAGCTAATTGTGTTGGTGCATTTAGAAATGGTATATCAAGTCTGATAATTTGAGTACCAAGATAGTGTTCAGGGCTTTCTGTTGACATTAAATAATCCAACTTCATGTCGGAATGTTTACGCCAAGTATTACCTAATTTATCACCAGTTGTAGCTCTATCTATTGCTTGCTCTGCGTGTTCTAACATATGTGGAGCCCACTGAACACTCTCTCTTATTTTAGCAATATCTTTACAAAAATCGATAAACGAGGTTACACTCAACATATTAAAAGTGCACATATACGTTAAGTGGTTATACCTTGCAGGATCTTTGTAGTGTGAGGGCTTGTTTTTATGACTGACGAACAAGTCAATAGTTTTCTTAACACTGTCCATATGTTTATCGTACTCTAAACCTGTACGAATATATTCAGCTTTTTTTCCTTTTGCTTCACAGCTTGTGAATATTGTAATAGGTGCTGTTAATCTCTGTTCAATAATCTTGTTAATTTTTTCAGTAAAGCTGTTGAAATTTTTATCAGGAACGCACATATTAGTATTCATCTCAAGCCGAAGATTCTTATTCGGATTCTCCTCCTCAAGTATAAAATCTAACACCTTAAAAGTGTCTTTACATAGTAAAGGTTCACCACCTGTAATTCTAAAGGTGGTTAAATTTCTGTAAAGTTCAGGCCACCATTTCCAGAATGCATCAACATAGGGATTTTCCTCACTGTTGGTGATTGGTACTTTACCTTCAGCTTCCATTCCCTCGATTGTATTCATCGATGAAATTCGGTCTTTATACTTTAACTGATATCCACCATGTTGTTTAACCTCTTCCATCCATTTACTGCTGATATGAGGTTTACAGTATACACATTTAAAGTTACATACGTTACTAAAACTAACCTCAAGATATGAGGGAAAGATATCTTGATTAGCTCCTTTGTCAAGAACTTCTTCAAAATAAGGTTTACCATAGTATGAGGAGCTTTTCACAATCCTATCACTAAATGAACCAGCAGCCTCTGCTTTCCAACAATACCCACACTCTGGTGGTTTGATACCATCGAGCATTTGCTGTCTGGTCTCTTTTGAGAATGTAGTATTGTGGAGAGCAGAAGGATTGTCTTTCACTGCTTCTGGATCAATTTTATGTGTGCCAGGATGATGACAACTATGTTTATGGCCAAACTGCAAATGCAATGTGACTTGCTTCCATTTTGCTAAGCAAAAAGAGGGACTAACTTTTCCTAATTTATCAAACCACTCTTGATAAACAGGATTCATTAAGCTGCCTCAGCGTCCTGATCTGGTTCAGCTTGAGGATCACGAGCACCTGTCATTGTTGCTAGAATTGTAACGAGAAGAGGATCACGTTCCTTCTTGAGCCATACATCAAGATAGGTTTTAGCTTTTTCATCTGTTTCGATAAGAGCTGAGTTAAAACGGATTGATGTATCAATCATTGCTGCCAAACGAAATACGGCTTGGTCTAGTTCATCATCTTTAGTCTGTGTCTCTGACATATTATATCTCCATGTTAAAGTCAGTAAATTATAGTAAAAAATCGACTCATTGTCAACAGTATTTAGTATCGAAAATACCAAGTCTATCTCTAACAATATCCCAATCCAAATCAAAGATTGAATATTTTAGAAGAATTCTTTCTGCTGGATAACTCTTAATCATATGACTCTGTTGGTTATTCATAGCAATACATTTATATTGTATATCTCCAATATCTTCGAAGGTTATGGGGCCTGCATGTTCACTTATCACAAAGTTTACACATGCCTTGGTATTAAGGTCCTTATGATAAGGAATTTCTGTATTCTTTTTCTGCCTGTATAACCTCACTCTTAGATCATTTGATTCAGTAACATATTCAACAATGTTATAGATTCTGTAAACTTCCTCAAAAGGTTCTGGATTATCTATGTACGAAACTAACCAGTGATCGACGTTATCAAAATAATTTCCAGTTACACCGGTGGCCTTCCGGAATGGATTCCACTCCAATGATTGTGTCTCACTTATTACTTTTTTTGAATCAAAAAACAATAATGGTAATTTTATGTAATAATCGGAGTGCATAAAAAGTATCCAATTCTTGCATTGTTTAAATGACCACTAGCATGCCATATTTCTTTATCATAATTATCGTTAAAGAAAAAACCTTGATTTTGTAATTTTTCCAACTTATTTAGCGGATCGTTTTTAAAAATTGGAATTAATTTTGTACCGACTTTACAGTCGTCAAATTCAGTATTGCCGGCTCGAAGATGTATCTCAATAATATGTTTTCCAATCACTTCAATATTAATAATACCAACATTTTGAAATTGATCAAACCAAGAAGGTATTTCTATGTTTGGAACCTCGTCAACGAGTTCCCAACTATCAAATATTGACAGATCGTCTCCTTCTCTCGTTCCAATACTTGTTGAAATTGTTTCCCAACGAGATTTTTCATTCTTTATACCAGCGTATACATATTTTAAATCAATGCTGTAATGAATACCTTCAAAAAAGTCACACCAAAAATATCCTGGCGGAATGAATTCATGCTGTTCGATTGCTTGTTTATCATCTCTACGTAGATAAACTCTTCGAGCACCTATGCCCATACCATACAAATTGTACAGTGGTCTGATAATGTACGATCCACTACGTTTAACTGGAACGGCTGCCGGGCCTGCTTCATATCCTAACTTTAGGGCAACTTCAAGTTTATTGAAGACCCATCTATGTTCCGGATATGCTTCCCAGGCATCCTGATCGTCTCTTGGTTTCATTAATCTTTCTTAACTCTCTCGTTATTGGCGGTCCCGGCATGGCTCGAACATGCAACCTACGGTTTAGAAGACCGTTGTTCTCTCCAATTGAACTACGGGACCGTTATTCTTCCACTGTGTATTTTTTTATGACAGTTTGAACATACAACAATACATTTACTAGCCTCTATTAAGAACTTTTTCCACCCATACATAATAGCCTGCGACGGATTGAATTCTTTACCACTAGGATCTCTATGATGTAATTCAAGACATTCACGTGCATCTTCATTACAAACTGTACATTTTTGTTTCTTCTTCCATTCTGTATATCTGTTATAAACTTTTCTGTTATTATCTTGAACCCTCTTAATTTGCTTAGACTTTTCACCAGCATGGTAATAATCACGATTGTATTCTCTATAACATGTCTTACATCTACTTTGTTTTATACCCTTAGCTTTTGATTTCCAATTAAACTCATCTAAATCTTTTTCTTCTTTACAGTTAGAACATACTTTCATTGTCTTCTCTCTTCTCCTCTATTAGACTTCGAAAGTATTTATAATTTAGAATCCTTTGAGCTACGAGACCATAAAACCATTATCTAATAGTATACACTGAACCTTTGCAAAAATCAAGCTCTCAAGTTGTATGGGTGTAAGTTTATCAGACGTTGGCATTTTTAAATCTGAATCTTCTCTGTAAGTAGAAAAATTTTCTAAATTTAGAAGGTCGTCCATTTCGTTTAACACATTCTTATAATCATCTCTCATTAACATACAGGGTATTGTGAAAGTATAGATTGTTTGTTCATTATCTAAATTTAAAACCATATGCTGTTTCATATTATTAATTAATACGAACTGACCTGGATTCCCATAATTTATTGAATGCACGTTCCAATGATTTCTTCTCATATTGGGTCCACGTCTAAACACTGTCATAGCATTATTTCTAGCCTGTATGCAAAAATTAATTGCACAGCATTTAGACTGATCGGTATGATAAACAAATTCAGTGTTTGGTCCGACTGCTAAGATCCAAGGTTTGACTCTACCAAATCTTTCATATATAAAACTAAGTCTATCGTCCTTCTTAACTAGTCTCTCAGGAACTACCATATGGTCAAATGTGTATTTCTTCGTAGGTGCCCAATCCTCGTTATTACTAACCATGTAATCAAGCTCTTCAAGTACCTCCTTATTCACTTTTTCAGCAAACGTAGTGAAAAGATTATGCATTACAACCAACCTGGCATTTCCGTATATTTCCACCGTGCAAACTTACTCTTGTCCATCCGGTAGAAATGCCTATAAGCATGAATAGTATTCATATCTTTGTACGGTGTTGCATTGGCAAATGGCGTTTGTGGAATGTCCGGAAGATTACTTTTTTCGTTAAGTACTGTAAAATGGTATACACTATCTTGTTGATCATATTTATGTACTTTATGATACCTACGTGTGTATTCCTTTAACATAGTTTCATGATGGCAGAGCAACCAACGTACGTTGTTCTTGGATTCCTTCAACCATAATGTACAAGGATGCTTAAAAACAGATTTAGGATGACCACAGAAGTCATCTTCAAATACTGCAGCGAGCATCTGACAATTCTCAATAGGCATCTTAACAATGTGCTGATCACACAGCTGCCTTGCAGCTATGTCAGGATTGTTGTCAACTACAAATATATTCATTGTATAGCTTCTCTTGCAATTTATATGCTTCTTTTTCCCAAGGTAGGCTCATATACTTATTCTCAGTATCAATCTCAACACCATACCAAAGTTCTCTGTAGTAAGGCTTAAATCGTTCTTTTAGTTCTTCTTTAGCAAATTGCTTTACATGAACCATTTCATGAATGATAGTTTCAATTAACTCATCATCACTTAAACAACGATCTACCTCAACAAGAAAATCTCTAGGTCGAATATTATCATCATCCCACGTTGTTGTTGCAACGTTATTGCCATCATGTTCAACGGTAAATTTACGGAATTCAATATTAACATAAAGATTATTCTGAAGTCTTTTACTCGTTAACTTGTCGAGAGCCCAATAAGCTGCATTCTGAGCAATACTACGTTGTTTAGATGTGCCACCAGCAACAGATATTAAAGCCATAAACGTATCCTCTATACAGAACGACCACTATATACAGTATACCTCCTATTAAAAGTGAGGTCAACGTTAAATTTTGATGCCTTTAACATTCAACAATCCTTTGATGAAGTCAAAGTATTCTGGTAATCTTTTCATGCTGTTAGCCATTTCGAAACAATTGTATCTCTTACAAATTTCTGGTCGATCTTCATAGATACGACATGAAAGGTCAGGCATCAGATTAGAGCACCAGTTCTCAACGCATATTTGATTACCTTCTTTCTTCACAAATGATTTGGGTGAGAGCTCGAACATTGCATTGAGATAATCCTCTTTCTTCTCATCATACGGTTGACGCCACGTGGTTTTGCAACACCTACCACATTGCATACATATATCACCAGTAATTAGATTAGGGTCTAAGTCAACCCACTCATCGTTCGATTGGGACATGGGGCTCACACGATGAATGTAATGGATTGTTGGTACAGAAATTTCGTTGGAGCTCCATTAATTCTGAAACTTTATCAAAAAACGTCCAAAATTTTGCAGAGTTATCAATATTCGTACCTTTTGGGATACATGCTACCTCTTTTACTGATTTTTGTTGCTCAACAGCCTTTACTTGTTGAAGACATTCAGTAAAATTAGGCATTTTGGTAGTAATTTCTTGCCCAGACATCATTGTAACTACCATAATTGCTTCTAACATCTTAAAAATACTTGTCTTGTTCTACTGTTTTCTCTGACCAAGCAGAGTTAACAGGTTTAATTACACCCAAAACCCAATTTTCACCAGCATCTTCTGCATATCTTTCCGAATGACCACTAATTCTAGTAATAAAATTCGGACCAAACCTCTCAGAAAGACACATAATTACGTAATCTCTGGATTTGTGGTCTAAAAATACGAATGATCTTCGATCTTTATATTGATTTTCACCGTAGAAAACGTGAATTAGCTCGATTTCCTTATCCATCACAACACTTTCAATCCTTCTTCAGTTGTATAAACGACGTTTTTAACGTCAAATTCAGCGATTGCACGCATACATCCATTGCAAGGCTTGGCCATCGCCTCTATCCATTCCTTATCTTTGGTATCTTTACGCTTTACTCTGACAACAACAAGCGTTGATTTCTTCAGATCATCAACATTAATACGTGATAAGCTATTTTTAATTGCAGCAACTTCTGCATGCAAATGCACTGCATGAGGGTTTTTTGCATACTTTGTTTGAAATGGATGTGTTTTGTAAGAATTAACACCTACACCGACTAGCTGGTTCTTGTATATTACACCAGCTGCCAACCTATAACACCTAACAGGATTTGGTATATCCTTGGCTATACACGAGAGTGTATCAACAACTCTCGTTATTTTCTTATTCATCTCGGAATTCCGAACTTCATTCTTGTTACACCAACAGAACCATCTTTGGTTTCTTCTTGACATTTAAGCGAGCAAGTACCTCTAAAGTTAACCCACCTCAACATATCAGAACACCTCTTACGCCACCACTCAGGGGGCTTGACTGTTACATGTACGTTCTGTCCTCCAGGGAATTTTTTCTTAGCAGGCATACATGATATTGTGATGTAAACAAATTTATCAGCTCTTGAAAAGATATTGAAGAGCACATTGTCAACTTCTTGTAACGGTACGTGCTCCATCACATCAATACAAATCACACCATCATACTTCTTATCTTTTAACTTACGATGGGGATTAGGCCATTTTAAACTTGGTTCATACCAGTCGATGTTATCATCAGAAATATTGAATAGCCTATTTACATGCTGCGCTTTGAGAATTCTAGGATTTATTTGTGCATCGTCTTTAACCAGATCTAGTCTAAATCCACCTTTCATATATTGCCAACCCTTACCAGCACCGTAATCAAGTGCTGTAATTGAACCAGTTCGTTCAACAAGATCAGCAATGAATTCAGCTTCATCAAGCACACCGAACCCAGAGAAAGATTGAACTCTGTCCCAATGCATCTTTTTATAAGCGTTATAGAAATCTTTTGTTTTAATCAAGGCGTCCATACTTTCGTTTCAATGTAGCAATAACAACCTGCCAATAATTCTTGCCCCAGTCACTTGTGCAATTCTCATAAGCAGTATATGCATTATTTATAAGTTTAGCTAGACGGTCTTGTTCGAACACAACCAATCTCCTTTAGGTCAATACTATAACCTTCTTTTATGATATCACGTGCGCTAGACAACCCATGATATCGTATGATAGTTTCCCACTCTTTGACAAAAGATGTACATTCCTCATATTTGTCAAATCGTTTAGCCATTACATGGAAGGTTTCATCGAGCTTATCACCGTGAGGATCTGTGATAACAAACGCCAGATAAAGCATGCTAGCAATAATAGGATCAGTCATTTCATCATCTCATCATATAATAATATAATTTTCTCGAGAAAATTATCACAAAGGATAAAATATTTTAACATGATTTTCTCTTTAAGTCAACTTTTTTTATAGGCATCACCATTGGTCCATTTCTCTCATATTCACCTGGATAAAATACATTTGTTAGCACTGTTGATCTGATAGTGGCTCTTCTTCCTATTAGATAATCACGCTGAGCTTTTAGGAAGTTAATATAACCCTCTTTTGTCTTGGGGAATGTCACACATCCAACAGTGTAATCCTCATGAGTCATATTCCAATGTGTCGCCCATTCTTGATCCACTTGTTTTTCTAACCCATTCAATTTTTTGTTTTTTAGACCAATCTTTTAGATAGTCATTATCCTTATCAAACAGCTCGAGCATCTCGTCTTCATTAATGCGAGCAGTGTCTACTATATATTCACCCACGTGTTCTTGAGAAAAGTCTTCACACCCATCTACGGCAACAACATCCTTTGCCCACTCAATTGGATTACATGGTTCATCAGGATTCAACTTCTGTAGATCATCCTTATGCATTACATAGCGCATCTTAAAAGACGAAATACAAGTTACAACAACATAGTCTTTTTGCCTTAAAATATCAGAGTGGCTCATTGTTCTTCCTCCTGCTCCCAATAACGACAATAAAAATGATCACCACATACATCTATTTCTTGTTGTGGATAACCATTCTCAACTAACCATTCGAATATATTTTCCACATCTCCTGGAATAGGCTTGGGGAAACCATACTTCCAACCAGAAGGTGGATCAATCATCATAATCATCTTCGCCCCACTCATCACCATCAATTACTTCATACTTCTCGACATCATCAGCGGCATGACGTAACCATTTAGCAAGGCCTTCCTTTGTGTCTGCACTGATAGTTACAGCATCATTGGTGTGTGGAATGATAGTATCACCCTCTTCCATAAGGTCTGGATACACTTCTACAAGTTCAAAATGAACTTCACCATCGTATGTTTTCTTTCTCGCCTGATAACGCCAGCCCATTTTATCCTCGCCTCACTTAATAATCCAATCCATGCCTAGCCAGTCTGTTTCTTCTGGCATCATTTCAACTTTGTCACCGAGGAGGTATTTAAGGTGATCCCATACATGAAAATTATTCATGCGTAGAGTATATAATTCTTTATGGCAACTATAGCAACTGCCACTTGATCCATAGAAGTTAAATCTTTCGCCAGCATCCTCTACACGAGTAATGCCACTGTTCATACGCCAACTGTGACCGTTAAGGTAACTACCGCTCCAACCAGCGAGCACACGATAATGAGGATCATCAACACCCATTTTAATAACAACCCAATTGTCAGGATTATAATCAGTCATTTTTGCCTCACCAGCCGGGAGCAGAGTAATCTCTGTCCTTCTTATACGATGCAAAACCGTCTAGTCCGTGTGTTGGGCAAACCATAATCTTCTCAGGCAACCCCATGCTATCCTTCTCACCTGCTTCACCACAGATAAAGAACACACCGGTCTTTTCAGCCATTGCATG
>Ga0222718_10002448_pt1 | contig 16716 bp, 13 predicted proteins | sample C33_27DmetaG_FD_165045 | JGI IMG/M metagenome (GOLD analysis project Ga0222718, IMG submission 165045) | Estuarine water microbial communities from San Francisco Bay, California, United States - C33_27D | ecosystem: Environmental > Aquatic > Marine > Unclassified | place: USA: California... | reverse complement strand
AGTCGAATCATCTCTCTCAGGAGAGTAATGCGTAGGGTCTGTATCCGTAATCTTATAGTATGCTTGCATCTGTGTACAGACAAATGGCCCCGTAGGGCTAATCTGTACCTGACTAAAGCGCTCTTGCTGATCTCCATACTCAAAAGGTATAGATACGCGATACCATTTTGGCTCTCTTGTTCCTGGCAAATCTGCTAAATCATGGATGAATGTAGCCCAAGCATCAACGCTGTCTACTCGATCAAATAAACTATTGAGCTTCTTCTTCGTTTGAAGCTCTAAAGCTGATCGTTTATCTTGCAAGTCTACAACTTGCTTTTTTAACGCTTCTGCCTCTGCCAAAAGCTCATATACGGCGCTCTCTGAACTCATATGTATTGACCCCATTTCGCAGAAATCTGTGCACCTATACTACAGTCTTTATTCTTAGGCTACAAATTAAAATTTACATAAAAAGAAACCCCCCAGATTTTACTCTGAGGGGTTCTTCTTACTAGGCTATACTAACGCTCACGTAAGCAAGTTCACTCAAGCGACCTCTGCAAAAGGCCACTTTCGGAAATTACTGGACGTCGCGTGTGTTGTAACCGTCGATGTAAGCACGCATCATCTTGCCGACCTCAGCTGCGTTGATCGCTGCTGCAACGTCGATGCTGTCCCAAACGTACTTCTTCTCGATCATAGCGATGGCCTGGCGCTTGGTGATCGCGATTGGAAGAGGGAGGACGTAGATGCTTGGCGCAGAAGGCTCACCATTGGTGATGAGTGGGTTCGCGCTGTCACTGACGAAGCCGAAAGGACCACCGCCCGCAGGAGTCATGGTGAGGGGACCCTCGAACTCAATCTTCGTGTCCACCTGGAACTGGAAGGTTGAAGTTGAGAGTGTCCAAATCGCAAGCTCAGCGATGTTGTTCAGACCGCCACCGCTCCAAGTGGTGCTGTTAGCGGTTGTGTAGAACATGACCTCGTGGCGAACCGCAAAGGTAAGGAAAGTCTGATCGCTGAGGAGCTGACCAGGACCCTGAAGGTTCGTGCGGAGGAGGTTCCCTGCGCGAGCGTCAGAGAAGAGATTCTTCTGAGCAACTGCGAGGTTCGCTGTGTCGGTTGCGGCTGTCACACCATCGGTGATGAAGTCGGTGTCGTAGAAGAACTGAACGCGCTGCTCGCGTAGACCGAGTACCTTAGCCATAAGGCATACTCCTGTTGTTGGGTGTCCAATCACAGATATGGACAAGTGGATGAAAACAGCGAAATGCTGTTAATTTGAATTTCTAACACACGACAATTCCGTATTGCAAATTTTAGCGAAAGAAAATCAAAGCTTTTTTCATACGGAAAAATGCGCAGTTTTTAACAAGACCGAAATCTTTTTAGAATTTCAGGCAAAAAAAAGCCCCTTGGGGGGATACCCAAGAGGCTCTCTCGCCTAAGCGCTCAGCGAATTCTCGCTATGAGCGACTTAGCTCCCGCCAAAGCCCGGAGTGAACACACCATGATTGAAGAGGCCGCGAGGGGACACATCAATATTTGGCGCGTGACCAATCTTAGCGTGATTCAGAGCGCCTTGTGGGACGCTGAACTGACGCTCAGGAGCTACAGGCATCAAGCCGTTTGCTCCCTCGACTGCGAACAGCTCACCCGCAGGGTTCTTACGACTCTGACCAAGGCTTGTACCCATACCCGCATCCTCTGCTGCGCGAGCGAGGCGAGGTGTGACCAAGATCACGGACACATCACGAAGATCGCCAATACCCTCTTGCATCTTGTCAGTTGGGGTAAGCTCTTGGGCGCGAGCAATCGCATCCTCAAGCTGAGTCAGCCCTGACTGATATGTTGCGCGAGGCGCAGGGTGAAGATAATTCACCTGATCTTCGCCTGAGTAAATGTCCATGTTGTAGCCTGGCTCAAGGATGAACGCCCCCGTAGACTCAACCTGAGTTGCCTTATCGTGAATCTCAGCAATCCCTTTATTATCAGGATACTGGTTCTTCAAGCATAAGAGCGCAGCATTTACCTCAGAGATAAGCTTCTTTTCATGCGCAAGAGCATCATCGGGATCCTTCACAGAGGCCACACCGTTCTCAACCTTGAAGTCCTCCATGCAACAGAAGTGCGAGAGTGCCACAAAACCAGCGACGTTAGTGGCAACCAAGGTTCTAGCAACAATCGCGCCTGCTTGTGCTGTCTCATCAGCATCTTCCGCAGGAGAGAGCACCTTCAAGAAGTCCTCTACAGACATACTCGTAAGTTTAGGATCTACTTTACCGATGACCTCATTACTGTCTTCGGGGAGAATCATCGCACCCTGAGCAGCAAACTGAAGCGCGATCATCGGCAACACACACGCAGGGTTGACGCGAGCAAGGTCTGCCGCATACTGAATGATGTTGTCCTTGTGCTTCTCGACATTCGCAGGACATGCCGCAGACACGCCCATGCTCTCGTCACCAAGGAGACAAGCGACTCCATTCGTAGGATACTGAAGCGCCTTCAGAACAGGGTTCTCTGAGAAACGAGCACCACCAATGTTGTTCTTGAAGATGTAGCGGAGCGCAACATGACCTACAGCACCGCCAAGCATTGACGCGCCAAGCGCCTTGTTCTCGATACCATTACTATTGAGGACAGGGACGCGAGTACCTGTAAGGTAAGTGGTTGCCCAAAGCGCTGTCGCTACTGAAGTCCCATAATCCGCAGCGTGTGCGCCAATAGAACCTGCCTTTGGAGCAGCGAAGCGGTTGATCAAAGATGCTGTCGCGTGATCACTTACGAGTGCTCCTGCGCCAACACCGACTTTCTTAAGAGCGGTGTCTGCTTGGAACAGTCCCGCTGGGTTACTACGGATCTGCATGCCTTGACTTTCTGCTTGGATACGGAGTCCTTGAAGGGTGAGAATGAGCTTCTCGGTGCCACGAATTGCAGCATCGCGAGTAGCTCTACGAACATTTGAGTTGGTGCGTCTAGAGGTTGACGCAAAGTGGCGATTTACAGCGTCCTCAACAGACTCCTGAATCGTGCGCCCATCAGCGCTACGGCTCTTGAGTGAAGGGATGTTCCCATCTGCGATCTTGTTGTAAGTCGGAGCTGGAATGACCCAATTGCTCACGTTTACAGACAAGCTGTCGAGAGGCACAATCCCTGATCCTCCACTACGATACTGTAAGACGTTGAGAACGTCTGCGTATGCATCGAGGATACCTGCCGTCAGACCATCTCGGTCAACACCGCTCATCCCTGCAAGCGAGCTGTTGATGTTGTCTTGGACAAGCTGAATTTGGCTGTCTACAAGGCGCTTAAACTCAGTAGTCGCGCTCAAGACCTTGGGTGCAACGGGTCTTACAGAGATTGTAGACCCAATGTTCACCTCGCCATACGCCTTCGCCAACGCTTGGAAAGTGAGGGAGATGCCCTCTCTAACGGCAGAGGCGTCATCAAGTCCACTCTCCATCTTGGTCACATCTGCGGGACGGATCTCATCCTGCGCGTCCAAAACCTCGATATCCTCAGCCATCGTCATAGATGGCATTGGGAAGGGGTTGATGAAAGGCAAGATGTCGTTCAAGACCGCATTTTGAAGTGCAGTCTGACCGCCAAAGCAGTTTGCCGCATCTACTAAAGTTGTAGAACTCCCAGAACCAACACCATTTGCGCCACCGATCACATTCAAGAGATCAGCAACTACGCTCGCAATATCGCTAGGTAAATTTGTAGAGTTAGCCTTCAGACCGCGAATCTTCTTCGCGACTGACTTGAGCTGGCTCTTTAACTCACCCATGACACGCTTTGAGAAGTAAGTCCCCGAAAGCTCCTTAATGGCGCTCTCGATCCCACGCTGTGCAGCGCGGAGACTACCCTCAACATTACCAGTACGCACACCAAAGCGAGCGTCTCGCTCAGAGTTCACCGCAGCTTGGTAGTACGCATATGTTGCATCCACAGACTTACCGGGGAACTGCTCAAATGCTTTACGCACCTCAGCAGATGTATTCCCACCAATCGCGCCCGGGAGCAACACATCTGCCGCAGGAGCTTTCTTACCAAGGTAAGTAAGCACCGCAGCCTGAGCGTCTGCGTTTGCGAGATACTGAAGCTTAGGCCCTGCGAGTTGATAGTCAGTAGCTGCTGCATTCTCAACGTCTCGGATATGCTCTAGATCAAAGGGATAGAGCATCTCATAGACTTTACCTGCGAACAGAGTCTGTCCATTTTCCTTAGCGATCAGCTGAGTAAGCCGTTGTGAACCGAAACCAATCCCTACACGCTCAAGACGCTTATATGTCTGTAGAAGCGCTGAAGAACTTGAAGCGTTCGTCATGTTGATCGCAGCTTGGATCAAAAGGTGACAAATCACCTGCGTAGATAGCTCTGCATACTCATTGAGCGCCTTCGTTCCGTGGAAACGACTGCCTAGAGTACGGCGAAGCTCCATCTCGATCTGATCCATGCCCTTGTTAGGACCGAATGCGTTACCTAGACGGCGCGGACCGAATTTCTCAATATTCGAGGCGAGCTTTGAGTCTTCAGACTGTGCGAATTTACGGTACTCGCTGTCGCTGAGTCCTTTGGCAACGAACTTACGAGTTGCCCTCCGCTTAGTCTTTGTCGGCTCTTTTAAAGCATCTCGAATGTCACGCGACAGCTGCTCTAGAATTCTTGATGACTCAAGTCTTCTAGCCTCATCTGCCTGTGTGTATATATTCTTGGTTGACATATTTTACCTTCCTAGAATTTTAGTTACGTTGCCAAAAGAATCAGAACAGCGACTTCGATCAGTTAATCTTTACACCAAACTCTTGGTAAGTTGGCTGATTGTTGATCGAAGGGAAGACGCTGCTGAAGGCAACGCGAGAGAAGATACCTCCTGGTGCAGGGTACGATACGCCCTTTGGTGCGTTAGGGGTATATCCAAGGCGAAGACGATCAGAGAGGACTGGATCCTGCTGAGTGTCGAAGATGTTCGCAAGGACAAGGACAGAACCCTTAACAACACGGCTTGGGCCTACGATTGACCCAAAGTTCGCCTCTACAACCTGACGAGCAATGTCAGGAGTAGCGCGAATAATGTGCATCTGCCCACCATTTGAGTAGACATTCGTCAAACCCTCTGCCTCAAGCTCACCCTTTGAGAGAGGTGTCTGAAGAGAGATGTCATCCTTGAGGGTTGCATAATCAGCCATCTCATACATTCCGTCTGGAACGCGAGGTGCGCGGTTAGGACGCTCAGACACGACTGAAGGAACCTGCTCATTGAGCGGGTTGCTGCGAGCAACACCAAAGACGCGAGGTGCTGGGTTGCTACGAGCAACGCCAAGGACGCGGGGTGCTGGGTTCTCTGCAACATAAGCACCCATGTCCTCAACATAAGCGCCAAGGTCTTGTGGGATGTAAGTACCCATGTGTGCAGGACGGCGGCGGCTCATGTCAACGGGGTGGCGGTCTGAATCAACAGGCACCATGCGGCGACGTGAGTGAGGGTTCTCTTTTGCGACATATCGGCCAAGGCCTGTTCTTCCGTAGAGACTTGACATATTTGATCCTTCAGGTTGGTGATCTAAGAGGTAGCCCGCTGCTGCGTTAGCTGGTGCCTCTTCTTTAGGTGAGGTAGATGGTGTAGTAGATTCTGCGAAAGTGAGTACGTCACCTCCGCTCTCTGCGACTGCCTTGAAGCCTGGGATCTTACCAAGACCCTTCGCGACAGTACGAGCGAGGAGTGAATAGAGAGAACCTGCGACAAAACCACCAGCAACGACTGCGGCTTTATCTGAAACAGATACGCTCTTATTCACATACTTTTGGTACAAGACATAACCGCCTGAGAGGGCGAACAGCGCTGAAGAAAGCGCCTCAACACCATAGTACTTGCCTGACTTGTCTTTCACGTCAGCAGCTGTGATGTTGAACGCCCAAGCGCGACCAAGGCTTGATGCGATGTAGTTTGAGGCCATCATTGAACCTGCAAATGAGATCAAGCCAAGACCACCAAGCTTCAGCATATCTTTTGTAGAACGAGTCTCATTGAAACGAGCCATTCTGTTAGACATTGCCATCATTGGTGCGGGATTTGAAATTGCACGAACTGTGTGACGACGAACATTCGCAGGGTTTCTACGAGTGCGTGAAACATCTCGCTTAGATACACCACGGATATGCCCACCCTCAATCGCACCTGCCCAAGCGTTGACTGCTCTCTGGAAATCCTTCTTTGAAGGACGCCCCTCGCAAATCTTATAGACTGAACGGAGATTGAGTGATGTAGGGGTGTTCTTCTTACCACGAAGCTTTGTCATCTTCACAGCACGAAGCCCACCTCTCTTAGCCGCCTTATACTCTTTAGAGTTCTTGCTGACTCGAATTGTGTGCGCCTTGCCACCAATGACAACCTTGTAGGTGTAGATACCCGCAACTGAGAGCGCTTGCTTTGCGCTCTTGCTCATGTTGCGCTTCATACGCTGTCCACGTACTCTCTTCGCTGAAGATGAGCGCTTCTTTGATGAGGAGCGCTTCTTAGCAGGATTCATGCGAGTCCCACCCTTCGTGACCTTAGAGTATGCGCTGAGCGCTGTACGAACATTTGCCTGAGCAGAACTAGAGGCCTTACGCGCAATTCGCGCATGAGCTTTTTTGAACTCACGAATGAACGCAGTCTTCTTAGACGCGCTCCTAAGTCTCTTATAGAGAGAGGTCTTCTTAGCGATTGCCTCAAGCCCTGTTGCTCTCTTTGAAGATGACTTACGGCTAGAGGTCTTCTTACGTGAAGACTTCTTACGTGGGTTTGAACGTGTTGCAACGCTTACAAGTGCTGAACGCGCAGATTTTGCCTTTGAAGGATTTCTACGCTTTGAGCTACTTACACGGTTTCCTGCAATAAGTGCAGCGCGAGCTACTGCTTGTGACTCTGTCACACCACGCTTGCGGTTCTGCTCTGTAAAGCTTTTCTTAAACTCACGAAGGAAAGCAGTCTTCTTTGAAGCTGAAAGCTTCTTGTACCACTTTGTCTTCTTACCATGAGCTACAATCGCGCTTGACGTTCGTGGCTTACGTGAACTTGAAGACTTCCTCTTCGCTGAAGACTTCCTCTTCGCTGAAGTCTTTTTCTTACGAGGATTTGAACGTGTCGCAAGGCTTGCAATTGCAGAACGTGCCGACGCAGGAGTTGCAGGGTTATTACGACTTACAGCTCGCTTACCCGCAGCGACTGCTGATCTCTGAGCAACTGCAACACTCTTACCACTACGCTTTGCTTTCTTAAATGCAGTATTGAAAGCGCGAGTAAACTTGCCTCTTGTGCTAGGCTTACGCAAGCTCTTGTAAGCTTTGGTCAAGTTAGCAACTCCAGACTTCATTCTATTTGAAGACTTGCGTGTCGTTACTTTACGGCTTGAAGACTTCTTTGCAGAAGACTTGCGCGTAGATGACTTACGAGATGAAGACTTGCGAGTGGATGCCTTCTTAGGAGCCTTACGACCACCTCGGAGGCTACGCTTCGCGCCTTCAATCTTGCTCAACTCATCTTGTAGACGATTTCTTGCGTCTGCGAGAAGTCTACGATTCTGAGCACTAGGAGACGTTGCTGCTCTTTGCTTCAAAGTCTCATAGCGACTTGTAAGTGCTTGGACTTTCTGCTGAGCTTGTGAGCGAGTCATCTCAGGGTTAGAGCGACTTGCAAGCATCTCTCTAAGAGACATGCCGCGAGGCGCAGATGTGGGGTTTTTACGAGACGCAAGGCGCTCGCGTAGGCTCATTCCGTTGGAACGAGAATTCTTAGCCGACATCCTACGCATAGGCCGAGCTGTGGCCCTTGAGCGTGAAGATGCAGGATTCGAAGATACACGTCTAAGCATACCAGTTCTCCGATTCCTCTTCGAGGGAGTGTGTGGGTTTGGACGAGCTATCGCCAACATAGATCTCATAGGATCACCTATCATTACAGGACTCTATGCTGGTCTCTAGCTGTGTTTTGGACTCAAAGGCCTCATGCGTAAATCGCAGAACTGAAGTTTGCCAATAAGTTTAGGCATACTGCAAATTTATTTTTGCTCTTTTTTCACCTCTATCACATTGTGCGTTTTACATCTGCCACATGCGATAGAGAGCACACTCCCTGTGGATGCTGTACAAATGAGCATATTGCAATTTGCACATCTTACAGGTGTTAACCCAACTTGAACTACTTTTTTAGCTTGGGTAATCAATCTATTATACCTCTCCAATTAACCTTTGTATGTTTCGAACACCAAATATATACACACGCATGCGTCATATGACCATTAGATATTGGGAGCGCCATCAAAGTTTTCATATTGTCCCAAACATAGAGTTTATACCCATCAAATTCCAATTCAAATTTCTGCTTGCCAATTGACAACTCTACCTTCTCTAAGTCTGCAAGCTCCACAATTGTCTTAGGCATGCCTACAGGTGGGCAAAGCCCTTCTGTATTCGAAGCCTTTGAAGTCTGCTTGTTTGACTTGCATAAATCTATCAAAGATAAGAGGAAATCATCATACTCTCCGGTTTGGCTTAATACATATAAGTACGAAGGCGGCTTTTGATCGTGATAGAAATGCTTCGCAAACCCTTGAGCGCCCTCTCCATGTGGGTCTTTAGGATCTCGCTTGTCACTCTGGTAAAAAATAACATCACTCCTCCCAATACAATGAGCATCTTGAAATGAATCCATTGGGAGAACTCGTTGGTGACGAGTTTTTACAGGGCGTCCTTGGAAACCTCGCAATAGATTTTCAGGTGCGGGTGGGTTTTCAGAGAGATCGTGATGGGAGGGCTTAAAAGACTTCATCGCTTTAGGTCCTTCTCAATTTTAGTATTTCTTAACGACTCTTGCCCAATTGTTAAGCCTATTGCAAGTCCTGCGCCCCACGCCAAAAGTACATTTTTCAACGCCATCCGACTTTCAGTCATGCTTTGAAAACTGCGATACATTACATACCCTGTGCTTACAGATGCTACCGCAGGAACTAATCTACCCCAAATGGAACCTCTGTTCGTACTCCCAGCACTATTCGTATTTTCTGTGGAAGAGTCTCCTGGAGACGGAATTTTATCTGAAGGATTTGCCTTTAATAAAGGACGCGAATTGTCAAGAATTAACTCTGCGGCTTTCACCTCTCTAGGGTTCTGAGAAACCTGCATTCGCTTTAAGTCTACTGAAGGGCGGGATTCAGAGTCTCTCTTTGCGAAAAGCTCGCCAACGCACTCATTCCCAACTCCTGCAAAAAAACAACTCTTTGGCAAAGAAGGTAAACAATCGTCAAATGAAATTGACTGATCACTGCTCGCAGTTTTTGAACTCCTCTCAATCCCCCTAGTAGGACTCCAACCCCCTGCGTCTAAAGGCTTATCGCTGATAATGAAATACTGATATTTTAAGGAAGGCCAGTCCCAACATGAAGCAATCATTTACTTGACCTCCTGAAACTCGACATCAATCACATCTTCGTCCTCATTTGAGGATTCAGAGGTCTTACTTTCAGAATCTTGAGTTTGAGGGTTTGAAGATTCCGTCACAGTGTTTGCAAACTGTTGGACATTTGCGGCAATCGACAGCATATGCCCAAATGCGCCTAGCTTAGACGCAACCTCTGTCCTCCTGTGAGGTTCAAGCGAACACCAACTTGTCCAAATGTTACTCACGAATTGTTTGGTCGGGTCTTTCGGATTTGCCATAGTCCTATCCCTACTGCATCTATCACATTGTGATCTTGGGGTTTGTCGATCCTAGAATACTCTTCAGTGTTTAGTTTTGCAATAATTCGTTTATACATAATGTCTTTTGGAACCATACCCTTCCACTCTCTTGGCTCTACCCACTCAATGGTGAAGTCTTGAGTTTCAAGAAGTGCTGTGTAAGCTCCACAAGCCGCTGCAAGCTTTACAATAGAATCATTGTTCGGCGTATCCCGATGAACCCGAGGGAACTCGATTACTGCGTGACGAGATTCCCATTCATATGCTTGGACAACATCGAGCAACGCCAAAAACGAAGGCGGTTGCCTAGACTTTGTAGCCCAAGCCCCCACCTTCGTTTTTGATAACCCTGCTGAAAGAACTTCGGAATCGTCTAGAATTGCGAATCCGAAATACTTGAACCCTGGGTCAATGCTGAGAATTTTGGCTTTCTTGAGGGGATGTGAAGGCGAGGGCATACTGAGCTTCCTGTAAAAGTCTGTAAAGGAACACCCTCTGATCTATACCTTGTGGCATACCGCCTGTAAACCCAATGTTCGCAATTTGGTTGCCTTTTACACAAAGTAAGACAACCCCATCATAGTCGTTTGGGTCTTTGACCTCAGATACTAAGTTTTTAAGACTCGGCATCGTCAGCCTCCTTCTCAACATCTACGATCACATCTCTTGTAGACTCCACAGGCATCGACATAAGCGTCTGTGCAAGACTAGAATCTTCATCTGCACTCAGACTATCGTCATCAAAGCTGTGATCATCGTCATCCTCGTCCTCTTCAGAATCTTCATTCACTTCCTCATCCGTGAGGTCGAAGCTCATCCATGTAGCAAGAAGATCTTGAATCTCTGTTACCGCAACACCAAGCTTTGAGTCAGCATCCGTATCCTCTGGAAGTTCATCAATTACAGTCGCAAAGTGCTCAGCGATACTCGTAAGAATCTCTCCAATAAAGGTTCGCTCATTTACAAGCATCGCTAGATTTGCACGATCTGCAGCTTGTAGTACATACTGACGATTCGCCTCGATCTCTGCGAGCATACTCTCAAGAATTGGGGCAATGTAATCAGAGATCGCTTGAGACGCTGAGAGATTTGGCGCGTCTTCATCCATTACTGCAATTAGCTTACTAAGCTCAAGCAGTGAATCATTCATCATTAAAGGGTTTGATTCGCTCATTTAGCTGAGTCCTTCTGTTTAGGTACAAATCGTGAACACTCTCTGACAGAGCGCTCGGCAAGAGACACTAGGGAATCCTTAAACACACAGAATCGCTCCGTCAATAGGAAATCGGAACCATCTGCCTTTTTATTCTTAAATGTCCCTGCAACAGACATCTTCCAACACCGATCACAAGAGTCACAGAGAATCTGATCTCCCTTGTCGGCTGAAACTCCATACTGGGGAGGCTCTAAAGGGTCAATGAAAGGTGAGACATCCTCAATCCTTAGAGGTGAAGGGATAGGGTCGTGTTGAGGAGTTGCTGTTGGCCCATTCGATGAGGGCTTCCATGTGGGCTTTGGGGGGTTCGGTTTCATGTGCGCATACCATCCATGACTGTCTTTAGAGCTTTACGAGATTTTGGAGATCTTAGTGAAGGCTTAATCGCACTTACTCTCTCAACAAGAACATCAAAGTCCTCTGCTAAAAGCTCGTTTAAGGTGTCGCGTGAGAACATTCCCATCACTAGAGCCATCTTCAACTCTCCAACGATCTTACCTGCATTTTTGCCTTCGGATAAACTCTTATCCAAGTACTCTGCCAACTGGGTGTACCCATCAGCTTCTGAATTTGCCATTGTTTCTACTCCGGGTTCTGTCAAAACTTCGGGGGTGACTGTAGGGGGTTCAAAATCTACCTCTTGAGGAGAGAAATCTTGAGGGGGTGTATTATCTTCAACTTCGCTTCTTTGAGTCTGCATCTGAGCAGCTAACTGCTGTCTCTGAAATGCTTCGGCCTGTAGCGCTTGCTCTCGCTCCTCGCGTCTGCGGAGGAGCATCTCCCTGCGCTCTCTCAGCGAGCTTTCTCTATGCGCAGAAGCCTCTTGCTCTTGAGCAATTAGTCGCTGTTGCTCAATCATCTGCTCCCTAGACTTTAAAGCCTCTTGAGCTTGCATCTGCTGTTGACTAACTGCTTGCTGAGCGACTGCGGTTGCAGCATCTACTCTCTGAAGAATCGGACCAATAAACTGAGGGCCATAATGGAGAATCTTACCTAAGAAATCCTTTGGCTTCTCCTCTTCAGGCTCTTTCGCGTCACCATCTACAGGCTCTCTATCATCAGGTGTAATAAACCCATGTGACTTGAGACGCTCTTTAATCGCGTTTAGCTTCTCAAGTTGCTCGAATGGATCATTTGACTCTGGAATGATCTGCTGAGTAAGCGCATCTTGGTCAGCTTTCGCTCTCTCTAAATCCTTCGAAAGCTCCTTAACTCGCAGTTCAAGTTGCTTACGTGACATCTCTGCAAGCGCCTCACGAGACTGAGCTGTACTCTCAAGAATAAGCCTCTGATTCTCACGATCTTTGTTTGCAGCAACTTGTTCCATCTTAGAACGCTCAAGTGACAGCTGCTCTCGTGCAGAATATTCGCTCTTTAAAGACTCAATTGTAGATTCTAGCCTTGTAATTTGAGATTCATACGCCGCCTTCATCTCTTTCTTCGCTGTCTCTACAGAAGACTTAGCCTCTCTTTCTGCGGAAGACACCTTTAAGTCTGAAGTCTGTGTTAGGTTCTCTAGTTTTGCATCGTAGCTCGTCTTCAGAGCATCCATCCTAGACGCATAACGCTCCTCAAACTCCTCTTTAATTCGCTGGCGTTCTTCAATGAGTGAAGTCTTCATAGACGATTCTAGGTCACGAATCCGCTCTTTTAACTCTTTCTCCCGAGTATTGTACTCAGTTCTAAGATTTGTCTCTTTCTCTGATAAAGCTGCGCGAGACTCACTCTCTTTTGCGAGCTGAGTCGTTCTTAACTCCGTTAGGTCTGAGCGTAAAGCCGTAATTGCCTCATTCTTCTCTCTCGTTAATGTCGCAAGCTCATCCCTATGACGCTCTCGCAAATCACTATTTTGAGTTTGAATGATCTGAATCTGAGTTTGGAAGTTCCTAAAAGCGTCATCTTTAGATGAGCGCTCCTTTTCCAAGTAGTCTTGGCGAATCCTCTCCACATCTTGAGAGTATGTAGATCGTAAACGATTCAACTCCTCCATCAAATCTCGCTGACGATCCTCAAATGTTCGTCTCAAATTCTCAATATGTGAGGAGTGCTCGCGAGTTAAAGACTGAACTGCGGTGTCATGCGCATTCCTTAACGCCTCTAAATTTGCCTTAGATGAGGTGTCCGACCCTTGCGCGGTCATAAATTGCAACAATTCCTTGAAAGGCGCGGAGCTGTTCTGCGCAGCATGTTTGCTCTCTTCTCGCATTCTCCGCATTTCCTCTTTTTGTTGCTCTAAGAGCGTCTTATACATATCTGACTGCTGCTGTGCTGTCGCTTGCATCTGAGTGTGTACATCTTTTTGGGCTTCTCTCAAAACCCCAAGCGCGTCATTGTCAGACTTTTTGGACTCTTGAAGCACCTTATATAGTGTTCCGGCATCAGCCAAAGGTTGGTCAATATTTGAGTTTCTTGAGGGTGTAGGGCGAGAGCGAGGGATTGACTCAACGTCATCATCCTCGAAATCTGAGGAAAATCTGTCCTCTTGAGAACGATTCCTTAACCCTCCAAGACCCATTCTGCGTCTTAGCACGTCTGAACTCCTTCGGCTACTTGCGGAAGATGACATTCTCCCTGCGGGTAAATCATGGGGGATTCCATCTGATCCCATAAAGGCTTTCGGCAAGCCACTAATCTCTGCGTGTTTTACCTGACATTTACGACTTCGACCTGTCGAATCTCTTTGGTATGCCTCAATCTGGAAAGACCCTCCCCCCCAACGGTCTGCGAGCCAATGCTCATCAATCGGCTCATAAATTTCTTCAATAAAGCCTCCAATGCTCATCCCCTCCCAAGTCTTTGGGTACAAACGATGAAGCTTCAGATAGTCAACACCTGGGGTATACGAGAATTGCTCACACCACGCAAAGAGTCCTTCATCTTCACGCGCAGGACGGCCCACAGGCCTTTTGTCTGCCGATGCAGTCAAACTAGGCTTAGGTTTCGCCTTGCCAAGCATCGAAGGACTTGACAGTTTGAGTGACTCAAGGTCTATCCCAAGCTCATCTGCGGAAATCTCTTCACCAAGATCCGTGGGATCTCGCACTTCAGACGGACTCTCCTCAGAATCGCCACTTTCCTCTACAGAAGCTTCAACTTCTTCGTTCTCTGTGTTGGCATCATCTCTCTCATCTGCGTCAAAACCTTCATTCTCTAAGTCTTGAATTGGCTCATCAGAAATTGCCATTTTACCTCAATTCTACAGCTTTTAATTAGCTGTCTATTGACACATAAACACTATGCGCCTAGTATGCAAGCACAAACTATAGTAATATTATATATAGGAGAACCCCCTTATGACCATGATAGGCGATGATGGATTCCCAATTCCTCAAAAGGTTAAGTCAAAAGAACGCTTTACGAGCATATGCCCAATCTGCATAGGCGCAAGTGCAAATATGTCTGTGGCTAAAAATGGAAATTGGATTGTTCGTTGCCCAACGTGTGCGTGTATCATCTACCTAAATGACACTACGTCGATTAACCTCTTCCGTGGACTACAAGCTTTTTTCAGCAAAGACCCACATCATCAAGTTATGCACACCGCTGGAATTATCCAACATGCGCCTGATGAAGGCTCATAAAGGGCGAGGGCGAGGGTACAAGCTCCCCTCCCAAGACGCTCTCGCATGCGCGAGAAGGCTCAAATTTGAGAATTCTACAAATTTGGCTTCTCTAGCTCGCCACAGGGAGGCTCTACAAATTTCTATCGGAAGGTTGAGCAGTAGAATTTGCAAAAGAAACTTGTTTTTGTGACTCGGAAACCAGTTTCTGTGATATTTGTCATCGCAAAAACTAGTTTCTGTGGTGTAAAAACAAGTTTCCTTAGTGTTTTTGGGGACTTAGCTGTGCTGTTTTGCCCAGTTTGATTACAACGATGTACGAAAATCGACACGCTGAATAAGGGGTCTAGCGTCAACGCTGTGGAGCTTTTGTCTCTGGCCTACCTCCGTGTACCTATTTTTGTAAAAACGAGCATACAGACCCCTTAGCGTGATTTTTCATAAATCGAGATTTGGGCCAGCGCCTAGACATCATATATACGCGCCCGCGTATGTACATGCGTATGTACATGCGTATGTATGAGCGTCCGTCTGAGCGTCCGTCTGAGCGTCTGAGCAGAATTTGAGTCGATGTGTGCAGAATTCGCTTGACGCTACCCCACAGCTCAGGTAGCGTCCTCAGTAGACAGCGCGATGTCTGACGCTGTCCTCCACCTTAAATAAGGAGCCACCACCATGCGAAATAGCATGTGGAAGTGGGCCGGTGTCGGCCTCGTATGCGACCTCACAGTCGCAGTCATCCTCTACGCCACCCTCGGATGGGGGTGGGCTGCGACCTACCTCATTGGCGGCCTCATCATCGGCCCCGTGGCGGGCTACCTCGTGGCTCGCGTCTGGATGGGAGGTGCGCGATGACTCGGGATCGCGCCCAGATGAGGGGCTTAATGCTGCACACATTAGAGGCATATGCCCTCAATCTATCTGAGTACGATGAAGATGAGAGAGAGGAGATATACGATTGTTACCCCCTTCTCGAAGCCATAAATGACCTCACCGATCTACGCCCGTCAGACTACGCAATCGTAGCGGCGGTCTGTCAAAAGCACCTCATCTCAGACGCTCTGGAGATGATGGACGAGGGCGCTGAGGTCGAGGACGCCGAGATCGATGACCCTCGGTTCGGCTATGCGCTCATAGGTTTATACGGCCTGCCGAGCCTGCTCCGGAGAGAAGAGGAGGCTCGTGCTTGCCGGCGCTCACATCGCTACCATGACCACCCCTCACACCCTAGCGAGTGTGAGGGTAAGACCTGCCCTTGCCACTCTCAGGGCTGATACACCCGCCCCTCTAAGGGGCATATGGGCTAACAGGAGGCGCACACGCCTAGGGGGTTCGACTCCCCCACAGCCCATCACACCATACGACCACAGCCCATCACACCATACGAAAGGTATGAAAATGATGAAACACGCACCCAGAGCGATTCGAGACTGGCTTGAGAGCCAACACCCGCTGGCCACGGAGAATGATCTCCTCCGTGAGTACAACGCACCCGCAGACCCCATGATCACATGGGGCGGTTGCTTCAAGTCCGGGGCAAGCCTCATGCGCCTCACAGAGGTGTGCGAGGCCAAAGGGATCGAGGATGACCACCCCCTGTGGGCGTGGCTTCCTAAGCCCACACCCACGCGACCCAACACCCTCAAGCAAATCCACCGGACAATGAGTGTCCTCCGTGGCGATCACGGCGCTCACAGCGTCACAGTCACCATGCAGAGCGATGACGCTGACGAGAGCGTTCTGATCGTCCACGCTGGATCAGATGATGATGGCGTAGCGCTATCTCTCTCAGAGACACGCTATCGCGTCTCGATAACGTGGGATGCACAGGTGATCGACTGCGTGTCGGTCACACAGCTCAGTGGATCAATCAAAGCGCCTCAAGCAGTACATGATGCTGTGCTAGAGGCACAAGCTCACATCAACTCATCTGAGTGGCAGCGAGCGCATCTGGCGCTCATGCGCGACACGCGCTGTCGCTATGCGTGGACAGGGTCTTACACCTCCACGCGCAAATTCTCAGAGGCTCTCATCACCCTATGGTGCGAAATCGCCCTTGAGTGCGGTCAGCGCGTAGGTCGCGCTGATCAGCCTCATGGGATCCTCGCCGCAGATATTAAAGAAGAATTGCTCCGCAGGAAAGCGGAGCTAGAGGAGAGGGTTAGGAGTAATACCCTCACATCCCGCAGGGCTGAGGCTCAGCTCGCGGAGATCAGGGCAATCGCGCTCGAACTA
>Ga0222718_10002443_pt1 | contig 16726 bp, 20 predicted proteins | sample C33_27DmetaG_FD_165045 | JGI IMG/M metagenome (GOLD analysis project Ga0222718, IMG submission 165045) | Estuarine water microbial communities from San Francisco Bay, California, United States - C33_27D | ecosystem: Environmental > Aquatic > Marine > Unclassified | place: USA: California... | reverse complement strand
GCGGTTTCAACCGTGGAGAACTAAACATCTTTGCAGGTGGATCAGGCGCAGGTAAGAGTTTGTTCTTGCAGAATCTTGCGGTGAACTGGGCACTGGCTGGTCTGAACGTTTGTTACATATCATTTGAATTATCTGAGCAACTGACTGCTATGAGACTAGATGCTATGATGACAAACATTCCAACCAAGAAAGTGTTTCCTGAGATAGAGAATGTTGAGATGAAAGTCAAGATGTTGAAGAAGAAGTCAGGAACGCTACAGATCAAATATTTGCCAAGTGGTAGCAACGTGTTGGACGTAAGAACATATCTCAAAGAACTAGAACTAAAGAACAAGAAGAAAGTAGATTGCATACTGATTGACTACTTGGATCTCATGATGCCAAAGAGCAAAAGAATATCGCCAGCGGACTTGTTCATCAAGGACAAGTATGTGTCTGAGGAACTGAGGAACTTGGTTGTAGAGAAACAGTGTGTGTTGGCGACAGCATCACAGTTGAACAGGGCAAGTGTTGAAGAGATAGAGTTTGATCACAGTCACATATCAGGTGGACTGTCAAAAATACAGACTGCTGATAACGTGATAGGTATATTCACATCGAGGGCAATGAAAGAACGTGGTAGATATCAGATACAATTCATGAAGACAAGATCAAGTTCTGGTGTTGGACAGAAAGTGGACTTGGAGTTCGACGTGGACAGCCTACGTATCAGAGACTTGGCAGATGATCCAGAGTACAAACAGTTTGACAAACAGAGAAGCACAATATACGATAACCTCAAGAAGACATCTAAAGTCACAGGAAGCGGTACACCAACAGACGCAAGACCAGAAGTTCCGGATCCAACAAAAGGTGACACTATAGGAAAAGTAAAAGCCACAGTCGAGGGCGGCAAACTGAGACAACTCTTAAACGAACTGCACTCAGACGAAGAGCAATAACCAAAAATCATTTGCATAATAATATACGTAGATAAATAAGTTTGCTCAAGGCAATAACAGGCAAACATAAAAGCATAGGCAAATGAAAGACAAAGAACTGAACGACATAACAAGGCTGTACGATAGATTCATTAGGCAATGTCCAGGCACAGAAGAATACACGCAAAGGCTCGCCGAGGAAACTCAAATCATCCTTCGACTACGTTTCGTAGATTACTTCATCCAAATATGTGATATCATAGCAATGACAAGGGACATACCACACATGACACGTGGTAGTGCTGGTTCGTCATTGGTCTGTTATCTTCTGGGCATAACAGATGTGGACCCAGTGGAGTGGGATATACCCGTGGCAAGATTCCTAAACCCAAACAGGGACGACCTACCTGATGTTGATATTGATTTCCCCCATCATCGACAGGACGAGGTCATGCAGAGGATCTTCAAGAAGTGGCCCGGACGCAGTGCTAGGATATCTAACTACGTGCTCTATAAGGATAAATCAGCAAGGCGTGAGGCGGCCAAGAGACTTGGTGCCAAGGGTAACCTACCCCGCAGGTTCACATATGATTCGTTGGGCATCGACACCAAAGAAGCCAAACGTATCGAAAACAAATTGAAAGGCAAGAAGAGATGCATATCAAAACACTGCGGAGGAATACTGATGTTTCAAAGACAACTACCAAAAAGCCTGTTCACGGCAGAGAATCAAATACTACTGGACAAGAACGAAGTGGAGGACCTAGAACACCTGAAGGTGGACATTTTAGCCAATCGTGGTTTGTCGCAACTCATAGAGATAGACCCAACAATGAAACTAACAGACTACCCGGAGGAAGATGCCGCTACCTCGGACCTTTTGTGTCGAGGAGACGTGTTGGGAGTGACACAGGCAGAGAGTCCGGCCATGCGGAGACTGTTCAGGGCAATCAAACCAAAGAGTGTTAAGGACTGTGTGTTTGGCACAGCACTGATAAGGCCTGTCGCTGTCTCAGGACGCAAGAAAGCCACCATGTTCCATGATTGGAGCAAGGAGCGTATGAGTGACACGATAGTGTACGAGGATGACGCCATAGACAGGATATCAGAGGTACTGGGCATAGACAAGTACGAAGCAGATATGTACAGACGTGCATTCGCAAAGAAGAATGAAGAAAGGATCATGGAGTTCATTTCAAGGCTGGGTGATCATCCACGCAAGGATGAGATCATAACAATGCTACAGTCCTTGTCGGGGTTCGGATTGTGCAGGGCACACGCAGTGAACCTGGGCAGACTGATATGGGCACTGGCATACCAGAAGGCACACAACAAAGAGAAGTTCTGGAAGTCTTGCTTGAAACACTGTCAAGGATCTTACAAGCGTTGGGTGTACAGGACAGAAGCAAAACGTGTTGGCATAGATGTCGTGACCCCAAGCAAGTCTGACAAATGGGACACACCGGAGTTTCAATACAGGAAGTATGGCTGGTGGAGCCGTAATGATTTCATGCCAGGAATGTACGTCAAAGAACTTTATCTAGACAAAGTGGAGTTCGCTGGAATGATAGCAAACGGCAGGGTGTTTCGTGGCGACAAAGGCAGGTACGTCACGTTCCTTACATTAGGTGTTGGTAATGGTCAGTACATAGACGTTACCATAAAGAAAGCATTCGCATACAGCGATCATGATGTCGTATGGGGTCAAGGCACGATCAGGCACAGCAACAATTCTGACTACGTGGAGTGTTATGACTCCAAAGGATTTCGGTTGGAAAAATATATCAATAACTAACGTAATCATGCAAAGATGTAGAGATTTCGAGAAGACATTTCCATTAGTTCCAAACACCTGGCACAGATGTCATCAATACGCCATAAGCGACACACTCATGCCTGATATCAGAAATATCTGGAGTTTTGGTATAAGCAAAGAATGTAGAATGGAGGAAAAGATCAGAGCATACAACAAAGAAACAAATATATACACCTGGGATCCGACACCCATAAGCCAAAGCACAATTGACAAGGCAAATAAGAGAATGGCCAAAATAATTCACACCAACAAAGCATATGATCCAGAAAACGAATCCTTAACTTTTTACACCACCGACCTTACAAAGAGATGCTACAGTCTAGAAAATTTCGATCCAGATAATCTAGTTCATTCATACACTGTGGATTGTGTCAGTATAAAAAATATCGCAGAACAACTAGGCAAAAACGTAGACCTAATAAAATTCGATATCGAAGGAAGATGGTATGAGATATGCAATGAAATTTTAGATACAGGATTACCGGTCAAGCAAGTTGTGGGAGAGTTTGAAATGTATATGGGAGACACTGACACAGAATTCCAAAAATTAAATCAGATAATTGATCGATTCAAAAATCACAGATACAAAGTCTACTGCAACAGACTACTACCGGAGACCAACACAGGACACATTGCCAACAATCCTTGCGTGGAACTTGCTTTTATAAATGGCTAAACAAATAAAAACAGTAAAGGAAAAAGCACAACTGCAATCTTTACTTTCAACAATAACTGAAGGTAAAGACTTGTTGCAAGAGTGGATCAACCTTGATCCCGTATACGTGGGAGAAAGGACTAGTGCCAATTACGAACTCAGCATACACAAACATCTAATAGATTCAACCAAAGAAATTAAGATTGATGGACACTGGTGCGAGTTTGGTGTCAGAGAGGGACGAAGCCTTCACTGGCTGATCACGGAATATCCATCCCAGATAATACATGCATTTGACTCTTGGCAAGGACTACCGGAAGATTGGGACCATGGCACAGGCAAGGTGGACGACATGACTTGCGAGCCTCCGGTTGTGCCCGATCACATCCAGTTGCACAAAGGTTGGTTCAAGGACACAGTGCCACAATGGCAGAGAAACAACAAAGGCCCCATTGCATTCCTACACATGGACGCTGACATATATTCATCAACAAAAGAAGTACTGACGATGTTGAATCAACAGATAGTCCCAGGCACGGTTATAACCTTTGATGAGATTTGCAATTTTCGATTATCAGGCAAGATGAGTAAATGGCAAGATCAAGAGTTCCTAGCCTTAATCGAATGGTTAGATGAAAATAAAAGAGAAGTAAAAGTTCTAAATAGAAACTGGGCTTATCAGGCGAGTTGTGTAGTCGTTAGTTGATCTACTCTCATGAACAAAAATAAAATCTGCATCATGTGGGTAACCCTCATATGAGGTATCACGCACAGCATCTGCAACAGTCTCACATTTCATAATTTTTTTATTTTTTATGAAATACCAATACGTTTGATATCCAAGATCTGTAAGATATTGAAAAATATTCTCCAGTGGATACTTGGTGTTCTGATCCCATATCTCCACCATCAGTGTTGGCCATGATGATTTGATTATTCCTTCGGCTCCTTTCAACACATCCAGTTCGGTACCCTCGGTATCTATTTTTATGACACCAACGTTGGAATGACCTTGATCGTCAAGTTTAACTACATCCACCACGATGGGTTTACCCCAGCCTGGATTCAAAAATCCGTTTTGAGAAAGTCTCTTGTCATCAATATAAAAAGTTTCTTGTCCTTTGAAATCACTTACTGCAAGATTATAAGTGGACACATTGTTAAACTGAGTTTGTAATTTCACAGTTTGTTCATAACTGTGGCTAGGCTCATATGAATGGACGTGCTTACACTTTTTTGCAAAGAATGTTGACATGAGTCCCGCGGCGGCTCCCACATCGATCGCTTCCTCATCTTTACTTAGAAGTCCCATGTTCTCCAACGCGGTCAGTGTTCCGTTAGTCACTTTACCGTATGACTTCTCTGTAAACACACGCCGATCAAGCACAGACCTAGGCAATTCTAATTCTTTACGAAACATAGTCCCCATTCCCTCAAATACATTTTGTGAACACGTTTACTGTTCAAGGCCGGATCTCTCCAATACGGCGACTTTATCATTACCAGTTTAGAATTTTGGTTCACAATTCTAGTTAGTTCCTGATTGAGATCGAATCCAATGTTCTGAAATTTGTCAATCCAATACGGTGCCTCTTGACAATTGACATGGTGATATCCTGGCCAGCCTATAGGACACCAAGTGAAAATAACATATTTGGCCCTTGTGAAAACATTCATGTAATGATCTACCTTAGACTCATCTATGTGTTCACTTACACTGACACTCCATATCAAATCAAACTCTGCCGGTAACTCTTCTAAATTTACATCGCCGTCGTTTTCAAAATCATGTTTGAAAAGGTTCTTACAAACAGGATTCACAAGTGCGTCACTATCTCCTTCGATTCCATATGCATCATAACCATACTGTTCCTGTGCGTAGGCCACATTGAGTCCAACGCCACAACCTACATCCAACATTGTCTTACAGTTTAAGTTTTTTTTGAAATGATCAAGCAAAGGTCCACTGACGTGTCCTCTACTCCAATGTCCGCCTGTGTTATTATCTGCCATTACTTCAATTGTAGTTGTAGGTTGATCCTCATACCTGTGTCTACATTTCCTCCTGTGTGCATTGTGAATCCCGGATCAAACAAGGCAAAATTCCCGGTCTGGTCAGTAGTAAGTTTGACTATCTTGTCTGTTATTCTTTCCTGTTCTCTTGTTCCATCTAGGAGATTCCTTCCAAATTGATAATTTAATCTCAGGCGTTTTGGTAATCTAAACATGGCCCTCCTGTGTAGTGGATCATGTAAGTAATTGCCAACTGCATTTGCTCTGCCCCACACCGATTCAAATTCGTCGTGTTTCCATCTGTTGCTTCCTTTTACGAACCATATCGGACCTTGTTGGTCTGTCACATCAGTTAGATAGAAGGCACCTTTCAGTAGATCAAACTTTGGATCTATATGCAGATTAGTGGTGTTAGGATGCTTGTCTGTGGCAAGATTGATATCTCTGTACTGTTGGTAGATGTGGCTGTCGGATGGATACGAAATGTGCAACGTGACCTTCTTGACATCTATCCTTCTTCCTGTGTATGTATGGGCGGCATCCAAAATCCCTTGTTCTTTAAACTCTGAGTTCAATAGATCTTGCACCACCATACCGCGCTGTCCTAGATTTGGATTTGCTCTATCATATGCACCAATAGGACTGATCGAATCTTCTTTCTCCAACAGAACGTCAATGTCTGGTTGTAGTACATCTTTTATTTTTTCCACTATTCGACTTGTTCCAAAAGTCACACCGTTCTCGGCCATTTCTTTGAAATGTTTGTTGTCCGAATCTTTGTTATGGAAACTCCAGCCTCTGTTGGCCAATTGAAATCTATACTGCCTTCCAAGTTTTTTACGCCATGCATTTATGATATCATGCTCACCGTCCTGCCATGGCATCTGTGTTGTGGTGTGTTCTAATAATTTTTTTACAGCGAAATCAAAATCGTTTACAGATGCCTTGCGTTGAAATAACCCTTGTAGTTCTGCAACGATACTGTTAGACTCTGTACTGTCTGTGAAACGTTGTTCATGCATGACCTCTGGCAGTTCCGCCATGTCAGGAAATTCAAACCCATGGTCATTTATAACTGGATAAATCATTATGTGTGTATTTAATGGTAAATATGGACATGCACAATTATCATTTCTCCAACGGATGCAGTTTCTCTACAAAGAAAAAACACAACAGTTGTCATCAGTGGTTAGCACAACATTACGGCATTAGCCGAGAGAACACAATTAATTGTGCCAAGGGCGGAAGAGGCAATGACAGGATCGTGCAAACTACCATGTCATTCTTCTACAACAACCCAGAAAGAATGAAAGACACAACTGCAAGTATAGGATGGAGCACACCGTACAGATGGGATTTCATTTTACGAGACAAGCAAGAAGGTGCCAAAGTTATACGTGGTGCCAACACTGAATTTGATTGGCAGTGGCAGACTTTTCACCTTGCAAAGGCTGATCCACCCGAACCTGGCAGGTTCTTTCTGGATTATGGAATCAATGAAAGAGGAATGGATCTAGATCTTACCCATGCTGTGAAACTTTACACTCAAATTCTTACATTACAATATTTCTTCAAGCAACACAACATAAGGTATGTGATGTATCATGCACTGACAAATGATTGTCCAATGGACTCCGTTGATGGCATAAGCAGACCTCAACTGCAGAACCTAAGAGACGCAATAGACAAGAAACATTTTTTCAACTTTGATTCCAGCGTATCCGTCAAAGAAAAAGTAAAGATGCAACTGGCCAATAGGTCCTCTCCTAACCATAGATACCACCACGACGAAGACTATTGCCAGTCACACTTCGAGTTTGTGGCAAAGCATGGTCTGGGCAAGGCTCCGAACGACGCACACCCAAATGCGGAAGGACACAGGAGATGGGGACAACTACTTTACGACTTCACAAAAAGCAATGGCCTTTTTTCTAACTAAGACAGTGTTCATCCACACCCCCAAGTGTGCCGGTAGGTGGATAAAGGGACACCTAGACGCGGCCTGCACAGTTCTCGAAAAAGAATACACGCAAGGATTCCTTGGTGAGAAAAATACAGAACACTATGCACCGACCCTCGAGGAAATAGGAGACAAGAAACCTTTTGCATTCGTTAGACATCCTATAGTGTGGCTGGCCAGCCTACACAATCACAGAATGCGTAAGCGAGGTAACTGGTTCCCTGATAGATTCCCTCTGGAAAGAGCAGGACATTCAGACTGGCATCAGTTTGTGAAAAATGTTTGTGGTCATCAAGATTGGATACAAGAATATTTCGACATGCACGTTGGGCCGTACGGAGACAACATTGCCATTGGCAAGATGGAAGACGTGGAAGGCGAGCTGATCAGGATACTGACCGATCTGGGAGAACCATTCGACATCTCAAAACTAAAAGGCAAGGGCAAGGTTATGCACAAGAGGTCAAATATCGCCAACACAATGAGAAGGGTAAATGCACTTTCGACTAAAGAGAAAGAAATGCTTTATGACACGCAGAAGACTGCTTTCCTAAAGTACGGATATTCCTTGAACTTTTAATTCTACAAACCCAGAACGTTTGTCGTTGTGCATGTAAACGACATCCTCAACAAACTGTTTCACACTAGACACATTCCTTAACGAACAAAAGACCCTAGTATCATTGTGCGAGTGTTTTAGAATAAATTCTTTATAGGTTCGTACAGGGTAATGGAACCCCATACTGCTTTCACTCATTATCACATCAAACTTAGGAGCGTTATCCCAGGTAGTATCAGTTGGCTCTAAAAGTTTGTATTCTCGAACATTACGTGACTCAAGGCTAGACCTTATACTTTCGAAACTGTTGTAGGCTTCAAAATCATCAACTGGACCAAAGTCGTTGTATCTCTTGTCATTGTCTTGATCGGTTCTTTGTTTGTCTAATAACCAAATTTCCGTACCGTGCTCTGTATGAAACCAGCCTGATTCGTGTGCAAATCCACAGCCAATGTCTAACAACGTCTGCGGCATGATGCCGAGATAATCTTTTAAAGCAGTGTAACTGACATATTTTTTATTAATGTACTCTTTGGAATTCCAAAGTTTTTCTTGCCTACCTAATACTTTTTCTGACATGTTCCCAGCACTCCCCAGATTCAAATTCTGCAACGCTCCATTGACAATGTGCAATTTTGTTTGTCCATTCTTTCTTATTTCCTCTATAAGGGTTTTCTACTTCTGTTATGTTTTTACTGCTGACGTCATACACCATGCTTCCGGAATCGCATGCGATGTTGGGCACACCGTTTATGACGGCATCTATTCCTGTGCCCGAGGTGTATGTGATGGTGCACCAGGCCTTTGCCAATTGGTCCTCAATAGGAATGAAGTCGGGTTTGGTAACATCCGCTTCTTGCCAATGTACATCACTGATCTTGAGGACTTTCTCTTTCAGTGCATTGTGCAGTGAGGATTTCCTGTAGAGTGGATGCGGTCTGATGACTACCTGGCGTTGGCTGTGCTTCCTAATTTCATTAACAGTGTGTTCAGTCCATGCAAAGACGTTCTGTCCCCTCATGCTGGCATCACCCACCTTTTGCATACACAATAATATGTACTCACCTGTTTGCTTCCATGGAATATCTGCGTCATAGCCGTTGCGTTCAAATACTTTTTTGGATCTGTCTTGTTCAATATGATCGAATCCCCATTTGGCGTCGTCCCAAAGGAACCCGTTGACCCCTACCCTAAACTCGTTGTGGAATGCTGTGTCTATTGGTCTGCCTATCAACTGAGTCTCCAACTGCACATATGGCATACCGCTTTCTATGATCTTTCCCTTGCCTTGGTGAGCAGGTTTACCACGTTCCTTCTTGTAACTGCCAAATATCACTGCACAATCAAACCCTTTGATATTACCACTGTTGGTAATTTCACCCGAACATCCTTTGGCGAAAGATGCCAGTACATCTCTATATTGTTTGAAATTGGCTGTGTCCTCTATTACTGCGACTCGCATAGGGATATTTAATGAGCGAAGCGATAGCGTTAAATTTTAGGTAAAGCGTTTTTTAAAAAATACGCGAATGCGTAAAAGCGTAAAGCCGGCCTGCCCTTGAGCTGACCGACTCCACAGTGTTTGGGAACTAGAATGTGAACTTGATTCCAGCCGCCATGTCGCTTGTGTCTGTACCTGTTGGCACATCCGTCATCTGATAAGCACCATACATGCTAAAGTTCTCGCCAAATTTCTTCTCAGCGCCAACTGTAGTGTATTTGTTGCCATCCTCGATCTCACCATAACCAACTGAGAAAGTTGTCGCACCGATCAGGTGTGAAGCAACTACTTCATTGGCAGTGGTCTCTACAGCAGTAGACTCCACTTCCTTGATTGTGTGGTTGTAACCGATTGTTGTTGCATCAGAAAGGTCGAACGTGATACCCGCACCCATGTACTCAACTGAGTTCACTTTGTCATCTGTGTATGCAACACCGATGTTTAGTGAGTCAGAGATGTCCATAGAAGCCGCAGTCTCGTACACGTCAACGCCAGATTTACCAGTTGACCCATCAACTTTTACCAAGTTGTCGATCTGGATTGCACCCAAACTGTTCGAGTACACCACTGTGTGTGAGTCTCTGCTGAACAGTTTCTGTGCGGCACTTCCGCCGAATTCTGGGAACACATCTGTCTTAGATGTAACAGCACCCTTGAACACAGAGTTCTGTCTTCCTGCTGATAGCACACCTTTGTCACCCATGTCAATACCAGCGTAAGCCAGTTTAGAGTCAAATGGTGATGAACCAGAGTCATCCGCGTCGATGTCCACTTCTAACTTGGCGAAGCCGTCGATGCCCTCTGCGATGTTGCTAGTGAAGTCAACACCTATCGCGGAACCGTTGTTCTCCGCTTTAGATGTCGCCACGCCTGAAGCATTCTCGTTGTTTGACAGCATGTAGTTCAATGAACCATACACCTTCATCTCGGCCGCTTCAGCCGGTGCCGGTTTCATAACCGACCAAATAGCCACTAGTGCGATGATAATCGCCACACCAATAGCCGCTTTTTTCTTTGTCATTTTCATAGATTGTTTTTCTCCCGTATCTATTATGATTGTAATGCGATCACAGGCCTCGTGACCGCTCTGGATTGTAAGGCATATTTATCAGAAATGCAACCATCAAGTGCAACTTTTTTTACCAAAAGAGTTTACACCTGGCCCGTGCTAGTGTATAATTACGGGTAGCAACAGGAGGTTCTCACATGGGCATACACTACGACTACAAGAACACCAGGGGCGCCAAGAAACTACAGAAACAGCATGAGAGGGAACAGCGTAGGCGGAAGAAGAAGGCACAGCAGATGCCGGAGCAGAAGCCTGACGAGACACGACCGCTCACGTTGGACATGATCACGGATCCCAACAAATGATAAACCAGAGACTATTCGACCAGTACAAAATTGACACACAGAAGGATTTAAAGATTAAAAATCTGTGTCCTCGTCCCAAGGACACTATCCTGATCGACAAACAAGGATCGTGCTATGCCTGTGAGTGTACCAGTTGGTTGCCGCAGAGCATAGGAAACCTACAGATCAAGTCACTGGATGAGATCATCGGCAGTGCTATGCATCAACACCTACAGGGTTCGATCGCGGACGGCACGTATCGCTACTGCAACGAACACCAGTGTTCATACATCAAGTCGGGTGCGGTGTTGCATGGCCGGCCGGAACACGTACAGCACCTGAGGCTCGCGATCGATGACAGTTGCAATCTGAGATGCCCCAGTTGTAGGAAGGGCATGATCTTCCACAAGGAGGGATCCGCATACGACCTGGGCCTGCGACTGGCGGACCGGATCAATGATTGGTTGCACCGTTACGCACACCCCATACAGGTGCACATAGGTTCCGACGGTGATCCATTCGCCAGCCACGTTTACAGGCACTTCATGGAGCAGACGCCGGAGCGTGAAAACATCAAGTACAGCATCCTCACCAACGGTCTGATGCTGAAGGACTTCGCCCCACGTGTGCCCTACGTGATCCAGAACCTCAAGGAACTCGGCGTCAGCATAGATGGTGCCACACGTGAGACCTATGAGAAGTTGAGGCTGGGTGGCAAGTGGGACAAGATAAATGAGAACCTACAACACATATCACAACTCAAACAGCAACACGGATTCAGGTTCATCATGCACTTCGTGGTGCAACAGGACAACTACCACGAGATGGAGGACATAGTGATGCTGGGCGAAAAGTACAACGCCGATCGTGTGTGGTTCAGCCGCATACAAGACTGGAACACCTGGGATGATTTCTCACGGCACAACATATTCGACAAACAGCACCCGCGGCACGAGGACTACCTGTCGAGCCTGGACGGGTTGGTCAAGAGGAACAGTAGTTTGGTCGAGCCAGCGACCCTAAGACAACTTCATTAGATCGAATGGATCCTTCATGGGCATCGTGGCCAGCATGATCCGTGGATACCTGGCACCCGGTCCAGGCATCACCCTGTGCGGGAGGTAACTGTTGAACACTATGGGGCATGTGTGCATGTTGTAAGACACCCGGAGTGGGAATTCATCCGCGACAGTTTTGTGCAAGGAACTTAGGTTGTAGCACGACTCCTGGGTGTGTTCATTGGTGACTATGGGGAACTGCCTTAATCTATCCTCGGGTATATCATACCATTCCGTGTACACATCCTCGGTGTTGTGTATTGGAAAATTTATCTTGAAGTTCCTACCGGGCGATCCGTGGTGTAGAACGAAACCGTCTGTCATGACTTCGGTGAGAACACCGACGGTTATTTCCTGAATTGGGATCCTTGTGTGTTTGAAATACTCTATGATCGCGGGTGCCGACTTGGCCAGGTCTTTGTAATCTATTTTCATCCAGAAACCGGTGCTGGCCTTGTCCTGTAAGAAATCAGTGTTATTCTTGATCCACTCCATGACCTGGCGCTGTATCTCTTTCAGATTGTGTACCGGAAGTTCATGACAGGCCTTGTTCCTGGACTGATCGCCTAGATAATCTATCATTTGGAAATATTTATTGGTGCCCGGCCAACACGTAAATATTTCAAATGAAAATAGCCATCACAGGACACAAAAAAGGAATTGGTCAGGAGTTTGCCAGGCAGTTGGAGAATATGGGTCATGAGATTGTTGGCATATCCCGGAGCGACGGTGAGAACATCCGCAGAGTGCCACATACCGCATCTCTGATAGAACCTTGTGACATGTTCATAAACAACGCCATCAGCATGTACGCACAGACGGAACTGCTGTTCGAGGTCTGGCACAGGTGGCAACCCCACAAGGAGGTCCACCACATATGGAACATCTCTACCAGAGTCTGTGAGTGGCAAGAAGACATGCCTATCCCGGGCCTATCAATGAGGCAGTCCATGGAATATCGTAACCAGAAGATGGCATTGGAACTGGCTCACAACCAATTGGATGCACAGGCCAGCAACATAAAAATGCAACTGATTAGGCCGGGCAGTGTAAACACACAGACATTCAGTCCTCCCAACAGCATCACCGCGGATGACTATGTGGAGGGTGTGCTCAAAGAACAGGGCATGATTTGATGCTGAAGGCATGGAAGAAATTACTCAACACCGAATGCATTGTCATAAAGATAGGCAATCATTACGTATACCCTATCTTCAGGAACGGTTCTACCAGCCTGTTCTGGGCAAAGTCACAGTTGTACATCGACCATAAGATTCAAGACCTGGATGAAATCCAAGTGCTGGTCAGAGAACCCAGCGAACGTTTTGTTTCTGGTATCAACCAGTATGCTGTGTTGAACAACATGAACGCACAACAGGTATGGCAAGATGTAAAGAACGGCAATCTCGTGGACAGGCATTTCGCACCGCAGGCCATGTGGTTATTGCACTTGTACAAGTTTTACAAGGGCAAAGTGACATTGAGGCACTTCGACTACATCACAGAGCTCACCAACGATCATATCAAAAATTTCAAAGGTGACAAAGTGGCTGTCGAAGTAATAAAAGATTTTGTACATATGGACTACAAACTGATGCCCCTTATAGACAAGACTGTGAAACTGGAAGAGATCATAAAGGAGATACGATATGCACTGTCCTAGAATAGATCACTTTGTGCGACTCAATCCCAACGGCAGTGTGGGTAAGTGCGGTCATATGGTTAACGGAAGAGGTTTCGCTAGTTACGAAGAAATGGAACACAGCGAATGGATGCAGAACATCAGGAGCACAATGGAACAGGACCAATGGCCTTCTGAATGTGTGAGATGCCAACAATCAGAAAATGCAAGAGGTGAGAGCATCAGAACGAACAGCGTCGCGAGACACAAGATATTACATCCTGTACGGAACGACTACCTGATTGTGGGAGGTGTGTTGGACAACATATGCAATAGTGCATGTCAGTCTTGCAACGCCGGACTCAGTACCAAAATAGGAAGTCTGGAAAACAAAAACTATCCTCGTGTCGACAACATGGAGGTATTCAAAAAATTACCACAGGACAGGATCATAGAGCTCGATGTGAACGGTGGAGAACCAACCGCGAGCAAAAACTACAAAACGATTCTAAAATCCTTGCCCGACAATGTAAAGATTGTGAGGATGAACACAAACGGATCTCGGATGATATCTGAACTAGAAGAGGTTTTGAAAAGAAACATAATGGTCATTGTCACTATGAGTCTCGACGGAATAGGTGATGTGCATGATTATACAAGATGGCCTATCAAATGGGAAGATTACAAACAAACTTTGAACAAATATCAAGAAATGCAGGAGACCTATAAACTTCTACAACTAGACATGTGGACCACTGTCAGTTGCCTAAATATTAAAACACTGCCAGACATAATAAACTTTGCAAAGAACAAGGGAGTACCACACGACTGGGCGTTCCTGTCCCGGCCTAGTGTTTTAAATGTACGATACACCAACAAGTTCACTGTCAGAGCAAAACACATATACCCGGAACATGTTGCAATAGACGAAAACAACGATAAACAACTTGAAGATTTTATTGCCAATCAAGACAGGTTACGTAAAATAAAGATAAATGACTATTTCAATTTCTTACCAAAGTGATCGAGGAACACCTCCGCAAATCTTTCGTGGTGCTTGATCCCATAGTGTTGATTGTCCCTTGCAATGCTAGTTGATTGAATATCTCTCTGATGAGTTTTGTGCCACCAAGGCCAACAATTGAAAATTGTGTATTCTGGCAACACGTTTGTAGATTCTATGTGCTGATGGTAAGATGTCTGGGCGAAACAATGAAAGACCGAGCAGTTGTTCTTCTCTCCGTACTTTTGGACAAAGAAAACATTTCTCAGAAAATTGTTTAGGTCTGTTTGATCTGTTTCGTGTCTGAGAGTTTCGTGTCCGCCTGACAGATTCATGGGACTTTCGTCAATCCTTTCACGTCTGCTGATGTCTGGCCAACATGCTATGACTATTCGGGGATCTATTATCTTTTCACTACCATAAAGTGTTCTCACCATCTTGTCGCCACTTGATCCTGGTTGTGCGAGATTCCAATACCTACATCGCTGGGTGTTGTGTTGTGAAAGGAAGTGTACCCAGTGTTCGTCGTCGTTGAGTCCTTGACCGAATGTGTGTGAGCAACCCAACACTACAACGTTCTTCTTACCGTCGGGCATAGGTGCCCATTCCGGACACCTGTATCCAAATGAGTTGAGGGTGTACTGTGCTCCATCGGGTTTCATTGTTCCAACCCCAGCGGGTATCTCCTTGTCACTGAAATGTCCAAACTTCATTTTATGAACTTCCTTTTGCTAGTTTCAACTTCTTGTTTATCAATGCAGAGATGTACAGTTCCATAAAACCCATTCGTCCTTTTTTTCCAAATATTGTTGGGTATTTCATTTTCGCCAACATCAAATACTTTGGCTCAGCGTAAAGATCCAATCTGTTTTTGTGCTTTGGATATCTGAACTCCAACGCCTTGTTCTTCCAGAGGTACTTGATCATCTTCGATTCGTCCAACAACATCTGCTCCGCGAGTTTTGGAGGAATGTTTTCTTTGAACTGCTTCAACTTGATGGAATAGAACTTCTTCACACAAGTAATTATTAACCTAACCCACGGAAACATCGTTTTTGTGTGTGCTTACGAGTTCTAGGTTCCGCTTGTTTAGTCTCCTTATGATGTCCTTGCTGAATCCTGCGTGGATCACTTGGTCCAACATAGTGTCTGGGTCTGCCCTGAAGCACTCCAGCGCCATCGCGGTGTTTCTGAACGGCGTGAAAGTGATCGTGTTATCCACGTGCCATATCTGATAATCGTTGAATGCCACGTTGGCCGTGTGCTCGTAGGCCTCAGCAACGGTTGAATACTTGCCCACTTGACCTCCTACCTTGGTCTTGTAGTGTTTATTGAAGAAGCCTTTCATGTAACTGTGCTCCACTTTGTCAAACTCGTCGGCAAGGTTGATGTTGTGTGGATCCAACAACCACTGCACGTATAACGGATTCCTCAACATGAGTTCGTCACCACAGAAACCTGTCAGTTGTATGTGTGGTGTGTCTGTCACGAATATCTGTCTATATCCCCATCCGAGGTGCTGGAACCGTTCTGAATTGTGATCCACCAGTTGATAGTCTATGCCACAGTAGTCGAAGGCACTCTTGATTACGAGACTGTCGACGCCGTTGCTGTCTGCACAGAAGAAAGGTAGATCTGTTTTGATGTTGCAACTCCTGATGAGATATTCACAGTAACGATCCACGAGTTGTTCCTTGGTCGGATGTTCCATCACTGTCGGAAACTTCACAGAGTTCTCTTCTCTGTAAATGAATTCCCAAACATCATTGCAATATCGTACAGCGCCATCAAACCAAACAGCGGTTATTGACGTGTCCTTTTGATTGGTCACCGTGTGTTGGTCATAATACATAGGGAAGGATCTGGAGTCATCGTAATGCACTCCGCATCCGTCATCGCTGAAATCTAAAATAACATAATTGCCAGCCTGTTCAGTGAAATTCCTGTCTGTGACTTTGTGTTGTAACGGTTGGTCAACGCAATAGCCTTTGTACAACACGTCGCCAATGCTGTGCCACCCTGCGTCCAAGGACACTTTAAACTTGCCTATTTTCTTAGTGACCGAAAAAGGACTGGTTCTTTTTTCTTCGTTGTGTGTGATATGGAAAAACATTTAATCTTAATTATTTTAACTTTTGGTGTGCCCGGAAGGATTCGAACCTCCGACCCCAAGTTTAGGAAACTCGTATTCTATCCAACTGAACTACGGGCACATTTTTGTTGGTGGAGGATAGGAGAGTCGAACTCCTGACTCATCCATGCCATGG
>Ga0222718_10002442_pt1 | contig 16732 bp, 15 predicted proteins | sample C33_27DmetaG_FD_165045 | JGI IMG/M metagenome (GOLD analysis project Ga0222718, IMG submission 165045) | Estuarine water microbial communities from San Francisco Bay, California, United States - C33_27D | ecosystem: Environmental > Aquatic > Marine > Unclassified | place: USA: California... | reverse complement strand
TGAGTTGATCGGTTAGCTTTGCCCCCCAAAACTCATACAGGGTTTTTGCACCGTTAACGCCAAACTTCCTGCCCATCTCCAGCCGGTAAGGCTGCATCAGGTCGAGCGGGCGTAAAACCCCGTATAAACCGGAAAGAATACGCAGGTGCTTCTGTGCAAAATTCAGATCAGCCGTACCGAAGTCTTCGGCCTGCAGGCCGAGATAGACATCGCCCTTGAAGGCAAAAATCGCCTGCTTGGAGTTCTTTAGATCGAAAGGCGTGTGCCAATTGGCAAAGCGGCGGTGGTTTTCTTCCGCAAGCGCAGGGCTGATATTCATCAGCTCCGACAGATCATCGGGCTCAAGCTTTCTAAGATCCTTTACCAGAGCATTGGATTCCTTGAGAAACTCTGGTTGCGAAAACTTTCGTGTCCCTGGCCGGGTTTCGAAGTCCAATGATTTTGCGGGTGAGACCACCATTAACATAAAGCTTATTCCTGATTATCAAATTCATGCCACCAATTGAGCGGCGTAGTTCCATCTTTAGGATCGTAGACATTGCCATAGTACCAAACTGAATCCGGGTACTTTTCGCAGGCGTTATTGAGCAATTCTTCAATCTTGCCAAACCCGAGCGAGACATGAATACTGTAGACTAGGGCCCGCTCGGAATCAAAATCCAGCGAGCCGCCTAGCTTCTCGATCGCGGAGGTGAGATGCTCTTCCAACTCGCTCAGTCTGGACTTACGAAACACCCGCACAGACAGATTACCGCTGCGGCGTTCCATCTCGTATTCTGCGGTATTGGGATTGATAATTCGCAGAATGTCACCGGCGGCCAGGCTCCTCGAGAGTAGCGGGGACTTTAGCAGGCGGACGCGATTGCTTTGCTCATCCAGCAATTCGGCCTGCAGACTTTCGAAAACGGGCTCGCCCATGGGGTTGAGGCCAGCCATGAAAGGCAGTTCAAGTTTCTTAGCGGTGTCATCCATAACTAGACATCAGATATTTGGGATTGTTAATAAACCAGTCTGAAGTAGGCAGAACTTAGGTTCAGCATTTATGATGGGTGCCTATGATAGAGCGACTGCAGAGAATTGCTAAGGTTTTAAGCCGGATTCAGGGTCTATTGCTTATCCTCGCGGGTTTCTGTGGTGTGGGAGTTGCGCTTAGCCTGGTGGAAAATCCCTGGGTAGCCGATGACTCATGGCTACTGTTCTCCTTCATGGGCTGTCTCTGGTTTCTGGTTCTATACAGTCTGAGCCAACTGTTTCTGCATGTGCCGCCACCAGTGGTTACCGGCAAAAGCTGGCATCAGCGCCTGTCCTTGCGGATACGCCGCGGTGGCATGTGGGTAGTTGGCGCCGCTTTTCTGCTGCTAAGCCTAGCTCTGCTAGTGCTCAGCTACCAACTTCTCCGCGTCTCATTTATGTAAGTTTATCCTTGGGTTTGTGGCATCATATCGCGGCTTCGAGTGCGTTATGAAAAACCTGATTAGACTAATAGATACATTAAACGAAAGCCTGGGACGGTGGATCTCCTGGCTGGCACTGGCCATGGTTTTGGTCATGGGCCTGATTGTGGTCTTGCGCTATGCCTTCCAGGTCGGCTCCATCGCCCTGCAAGAGTCCGTCATGTATCTCAATGCGCTGATTTTCACTTTCGGTGCTGCCTACACTCTCAAGCAACAGGGTCATGTCAGGGTTGATGTGTTTTATAACCGGCTTTCGCCCAGGGGCCGTGGACTGATCGATCTGCTGGGCACAGGCATCTTTTTGAGTCTGACAGCGGGTTTCATCATTTGGGCAAGCTGGGACTATGTTGCGGTTTCCTGGCGCATTCGGGAAGGATCCGCTGAGTCTAGCGGACTCCCCTATGTTTATTTGCTCAAAGCATCCCTGCTAGTGCTTCCCTTGCTGTTAATTATTCAGGGCATAGCAGAGGCGATGAAGTCGTTACAGCGAATCCTTGGTACAGCAGCGACCAACGATGCCAGTAATTCTCCCGGGGCAGAATAAGCTTGGCTGAGTACTTACCGTTAATCCTGTTTCTTGTCGTGTGTTTGTTTCTGATGGCAGGCTATCCCGTGGCACTCACCCTGGCAGGTGTCTCACTTTTATTTGCCGGCATTGGCGAAATTGCCGGTGTGTTTGATCCCGCATTTATCTCCCTGATCCCCAACCGTATCTATGGCATTCTGGTTAATCAAAATCTGTTTGCTGTGCCTTTATTTGTGTTCATGGGCTCGATGCTGGAGAAATCTCGCATCGCCGAAGACCTGCTTAAGAACATGGAAGTGGTTTTCCGAGGGCTGCCCGGAGGGCTTGGTATTTCCGTTATCCTGGTCGGCATGTTGCTGGCGGCCAGTACCGGCATAGTCGGTGCCACCGTTGTTACCATGGGTATTCTGTCCTTGCCATCCATGTTGCGAGCGGGCTATCAGCCGGCACTCGCTTGCGGCACGCTATGCGCCACCGGAACCCTGGGGCAAATCATCCCGCCATCTATCTGTCTGGTGCTGCTCGGGGAGGTAATCTCCAATGCCTACCAGCAATCACAGCTGAATGCTGGCGTGTTCGCGCCGGACTTTGTTTCTATCGGCGACCTGTTCGCCGGGGCCATTATTCCTGGCTTGCTGCTGGTGATCGCCTATAGTCTTTATGTCTTTATGGTTGCCATGGTGAAACCAGAGTTGGCGCCTGGCGCAGAAACCGATGGTGCCGAAGAGAGCGATCTTTTGACGGCGCTGCTAAAAGGTCTGTTTCCACCGATCTTTCTGATGGTTGCCGTTTTGGGCTCGATCCTGATGGGTATCGCAACACCAACGGAGGCAGCGTCGGTTGGTGCTCTCGGTGCCATGGCGCTGGCGGCGAGCAGGGGCGTGCTTAACCTGTCTGTAGTGCATAAAGTCGCCATTGAGACCACTCGAATTACTTCCATGGTGTACCTGATCCTGGTGGGAGCGACGATTTTCTCGTCTATTTTTCGTGGCTTCGGCGGTGAGGAATTGATCGAAGAGCTTTTTGCCATCATGCCGGGAGGAGTAGTGGGGGCGACCCTGGTGGTTATGCTGGTAATCTTTCTGCTGGGATTCATCCTGGACTTTATCGAAATTACCTTCATGGTGGTTCCGCTCGTTGGCCCGGTGCTATTGGGAATGGGGCTGGACCCAGTCTGGCTGGGTGTGATGATTGCAATCAATCTGCAGACGTCTTTTCTTACCCCGCCGTTCGGTTTCTCGCTGTTCTATTTACGCAGTGTAGCGCCAGCCGAAGTGGCAACAGGCGATATCTATCGCGGTGTGATTCCTTTCGTTATCTTGCAGCTACTGTTGCTGATCTTGCTTGCCTTTCAGCCAGGGCTGGCAACCTGGCTGCCATCAGTGCTTAATCAATAATTCGTATTCACTATTCAGGTTTAAAGCATGTCTGAGAACCCCGAGATCGAGGGAGAGTTGGCTTTACAAACCCTGGCAATGCCAAAAGATACAAATGCCAATGGAGATATATTCGGTGGCTGGTTGGTGTCGCAAATGGACCTTGCTGCCGGCATCATCAGTAAGCAGGTAACCGGTGGCCGATCGGCAACGGTTGCCATTGAAAACGTCAGCTTTCTTAGTCCGGTAAAGGTAGGAGCCACGGTGAGCTGCTATTGCCGGGTGGTAAAAAAAGGCCGCACCTCTGTGCATATTGCGGTGGACGTTTGGACCTGGCAGCGGGTGAATCAGAGTGACGGCATCAAGGTAGCTGACGGACTATTCGTATTCGTGGCGATCGATGGCTCTGGTAAGCCGAGACCATTACCAGAGGCCTGATTTAAATTTTCCCAATCTCAGTTAGTTTAAGGGCAGTTTGCGGGCTTCAATAAGCGCCTCTTCCGCTATGCTGTTGTAGTTCATGACACCATTTCGGAAACTGCTCCAGGACTCATAAATCCGGCGCGTGGTTTCATCTGATGCCGCGAGTTCCTGCACCACGTCATCTGACAAGCGGCGTAGTTCGATCAGCACATCATCAGGCAAGCGCCGCATCTCGACACCATGGTCTTCTACCAGGGTCCTCAGAGCCTCGTTATTCTTCGCCATCAGCTCATCTAGCAGGGCCTGATTCATTACTTCGGCACCAGCCAACAAGATTTCCTGCAGGTCTTCCGGCAGGGCTTCGAAGCGCTCTTTGTTGAACAGGGTTTCCAGGGTGGAGCCGGGCTCATGCCAACCCGGGTAATAGTAGTAGTCCGCTACCGTGTGATAGCCTGCAGCCAAATCATTATAGGGGCTCACAAACTCGGTGGCATCGAGAGCGCCTGTCTGCAGTGCGGTGAAGACCTCGCTCACTTGCATAGTTACTGGCACACCACCGGCGCGCCGAAACACTTCACCACCAAGGCTTGGGATCCGCATCTTCAGGCCCTGCAAGTCGGACAGGGAGTTAATCTCCTTATTGAACCAACCGAACATCTGGGTGCCAGAGTTACCCCCGCGCACGGGAATCAAGTTGAAGGGCGCATAGATCTCGCGCCACAGCTCATTGCCGCCACCGAAACGCAGCCAGGCGTTTTGTTCATAGCTGGTCATGCCAAAAGGGATAGAGGAAAAGAAAGGGGTGCCAGGTATCTTTCCTTGCCAGTAGTATGCCCCGGTATGCCCAATCTCAGCGACACCTTGGGAAACCGCATCGAATACTTCCAATCCGCCAACCAGCTCGTTTGCTCCATAGACCCGAATCTTCAAGCGACCGTTGCTCATGGCTTCGACGATATCGGCGAAGTATTCAGGCGACGTGCCAAGGGCCGGTAGATTCTTGGGCCAGGAAGTAATCATCTTCCACTCATAGACTTCCTGCTCGGCAGTCGTCGCGGATGCGGTAGAACCGTTTGCTGAGGCGGCACTCTGAGAAGCGCCACCGTTTTCACCGCCGCAGGCAACAAGCGTGAACGAAACAAAGATTATAAATAGAAACTTGTTCAAGTTAATTGGCATTAGCGCACTCTTGGTTTTGTAATTTAGTAGCTGCCAGGCTCAGCCTAGCACTTCAAGTTTGGCATAAGACAGGACCAGCCACTTGCTTCCTACTGCATCGAAGTTTACCTGGACTCTAGCATTACTGCCCTGCCCTTCGTAGTTAAGAACGACCCCTTCACCGAATTTGCCATGGGCAACACGTTGGCCGAGTGAAATCTGTGTCTCCGGAACTTCTGCGCCATGTGCAGATTTGTGGCCTAGCGCGACTCCGCCTCGACTGGGCATGTGGCTGCGGTTTATGGTGGTCTTTAGCCGCACTTCTTCGACCAGCTCGTTGGGCACTTCTTTAATAAAACGAGAAGGACGGCATAGGTTCACATCGCCATGCATGCGGCGCGATTCGGCATAGCTCATGTAAAGCTTGTTCTTGGCGCGGGTGATACCCACATAACAAAGGCGCCGTTCTTCTTCCAGCCCGGCCAGGTTATCCATCGACATCTTGTGAGGAAACAAGCCCTCCTCCAGACCCGTCAGGAATACCAGCTGAAATTCCAGACCCTTGGCTGAATGTAAAGTCATCAGCTGTACCGCATCTTCACTCTCTTTTGCCTGGGTATCGCCGGCATCCAGCGAAGCCTGATCGAGAAAAGCCGCGAGGAAGGTGCTGGCACTGACGTCAATTTCTTCTTCGTCCATGCCGGGGTCATCGAAGCTGCTGGTAGCGGTTATCAGCTCCTCAAGATTTTCGATCCGTGCCCGCGCCTTTTCACCCCCCTCTTTCTCATGATGCTGTACCAGGCCGCTGTGTTTCACGATATAAGCCGCTTTTTCATGCAGCTCTAGCGGTTCACAGGCCTTTGACATCTCATCGATCAGCTGCAGGAATGCCAGCACAGCATTCGATGCGCGAGAGCTCAACAGGGTTTGATTCACTGCTTCGACGCAGGCCTGCCACAGCGAGCAATTGTGTTCCCTGGCGACCTGGCGAATGGTGTCGATAGTCTTCCCGCCGATACCTCGCGTTGGTACGTTAATTATTCGCTCTACCGCGGTGTCGTCATGGCGATTCACCAACAGGCGCAGATACGACAGCGCATTCTTGATTTCAAGCCGCTCGTAGAAGCGGTGGCCGCCATAGATTCGATACGGCATACCTACTCTGAGTAGCGCTTCTTCCAGTTCGCGGGATTGTGCGTTCGAGCGATAGAGAATCGCTGCATCTGAGCGGCGGTTACCGCCATTGAACCAATCCTGCAACCGGTCCACGATGAAGCGCGCTTCGTCTTGCTCATTGAACGCTTCATAAAGGCTTATAAGTTCGCCTTCGGCCCCGTCGGTCCACAGGTTTTTGCCGAGCCTGCCCTGGTTATGGGCAATTAGCTTGTTGGCTGCGTTGAGAATGTTGGAGGTCGATCGGTAATTTTGCTCGAGACGCACGATATCTGAGTCAGGAAAGTCGCTGCCAAACTGTTGAATGTTTTCGATGCGCGCGCCGCGCCAGCCATAGATGGATTGGTCATCATCACCCACTACCATTAGCTGGTTGCCAGCACCCGCCAGGACTCTTAACCAGGCATACTGGATCGTATTGGTGTCCTGAAATTCATCCACCAACACGTACTGAAAGCGCTGTTGATAGTGCTGCAGAATCTGCGGGTTCTTCAGCCACAGCTCGTGCGCCCGCAGCAGTATCTCGCCGAAATCGATCATGCCGCCGCGGTCGCAGGCCTCTTCGTAGGCCTTGTAAATGTCAAGCATGGTCCTGGTGTAGTCATCATCGAAGTGTTCGATGTTGTCAGCCCGAAGACCCTCATCCTTTTGGGAGTTGATGTACCATTGGCATTGTTTGGCGGGCCACCTTTCTTCATCAATCTGGAGGGTTCGGTTAATCCTCTTGATCAGCCGCAATTGGTCATCCGCATCGAGGATATGAAAATCTTCAGGCAATCCGGCTTCCTGCCAGTGGCTGCGTAGAAGACGGTGGGCCAGGCCATGAAAAGTCCCGACCCACATGCCACCGAAAGACTGCCCCATGAGCTCTTCAATTCTGCCGCGCATCTCCCGCGCCGCTTTGTTGGTGAAAGTCACCGCCAGGATCGAAAAAGGCGAGACATGTTCGGCCTGGAGCAACCAGGCGATTCGGTGGACAAGAACCCGGGTCTTGCCGCTGCCTGCGCCGGCCAGCACAAGCAGACTCTGGGCAGGGCTTGCTACCGCATTCCGTTGCTGCTCATTTAATGAGTCGAGTATGTAGGATACATCCATGGCGGCGTATTCTAACTTCTCCATGATTCGACGTCCCGGAAAAAGGCCCTAAAACGGGCAATTTAGCCGGCAAACTCTGGTGCGCTCTTGTCAGATTCATGGGGATACATTCTTCGTGAAGAAGCTGCTAATTTGCTAGAATATTGCGCCCGGCGTTTGCCGCCGGGCCAATCATTAACTCGCAGGAGAGCAGAATGTCGGTTCGACAAGACGACGTGCCATTTAATTGGCAGGATCCATTCCTCATGGAGGAACAACTTAGCGAAGAAGAGCGTATGGTGCGGGACACCGCACGGCAGTATGCGCAGAACAAGTTGCTCCCGCGCGTAAAAGAAGCCTACCGCAACGAAGTCACAGACCCCGCTATCTTCAGGGAGATGGGGGAACTGGGCCTGCTTGGCCCCATGATTGAAGGCTATGACTGCGCCGGCATGAACTATGTTTGCTACGGCCTCATTGCCAAGGAGATCGAAGCCGTTGATTCTGGCTACCGCTCCATGATGTCTGTGCAATCCAGTCTGGTCATGCACCCGATCAATGCGTTTGGCAGCGAAGAGCAGAAGGCGAAATACCTGCCAAAGCTCGCATCCGGCGAATATATCGGCTGTTTCGGCCTGACCGAGCCAGATCATGGCTCCGATCCAGGCTCCATGATAACCCGCGCCAAATCTGTCGCGGGTGGATACAGTGTATCCGGCGCCAAAAACTGGATCAGCAACTCACCGATCGCAGATGTTTTCGTCGTGTGGGCCAAGGACGACGATGGCGTTATCCGGGGGTTCATCCTGGATAAAGGCATGGATGGTCTGAGCGCGCCGAAGATAGAAGGCAAGCTTGCCCTGCGTGCTTCGGTTACGGGCGAGATTGTGATGGACGAAGTTTTCGTCCCGGAAGAAAACAAGCTGCCTCTGGCCCAGGGGCTCAATGGGCCCTTTAGCTGCCTTAATTCAGCCCGCCTTGGCATCGCCTGGGGTGCGCTAGGCGCTGCAGAGACCTGCTGGCATGCTGCACTACAATATACGCTTGATCGCAAACAATTCCGAAAGCCCCTGGCCGCGAATCAATTGATTCAGAAAAAGCTGGCGCAGATGCAGACCGATATCTCTCTCGGCTTGCAGGGTTGTCTGCAGGCCTGTCGCTTGCGCGATGAAGGTAAGCTTGCACCGCCACTTATCTCTCTGCTTAAGCGCAATTCCTGCCTGAAAGCGCTGGATGCGGCACGTGAGGCGCGCGACATGCTGGGTGGTAACGGTATTTCTGATGAATACCCAGTTATGCGTCACTCGCAGAACCTGGAAGTCGTCAATACCTACGAAGGAACCCAGGACATTCACGCGCTTATTTTGGGGCGAGCCCAGACCGGCATTCAGGCATTCACCTGAGCACAATGCTCAGCAGCTGAATTCGTTTTCTAAGCGGTCTGTGCTGTTGAACATGCCGCTTAGAAGTAGCTAAGTGCGATGCCGACGAAGATTACAGCGCCTACCCAGTTATTGTTGAGGAAGGCTTTGAAGCATTGCCCTGGTGTGCGCTCACGAATTAGGTACTGCTGGAAGGCGAGCAGCCCGCTGGCAATCAGCAAAGACAGATTATAGGCGGTGCCTAGATCAAAGCGCTGGCCTGCCAGGTACATTGCCAACACAAACATAACCTGCAGCATGGCGATAATCACCTTATCGGCGTCGCCGAACAATATCGCGGTAGACTTGACCCCTATTTCCTTATCGAATTCTCGATCAACCATTGCGTACTGAGTATCGTAGGCAATAGTCCAAAGAGCATTGGCGACAAAAAGCAGTATTGCGGCAGCGGGTACGGCACCTGTTACCGCAGTAAACGCCATTAGTATTCCCCATGAAAATGCCACACCCAGCACTAACTGCGGTAAATTGGTAAATCGCTTCATGAATGGATAAATAGAAATAACGACGATAGCCCCGAATGATAATAGCACGGTGGTCCAGTTCGTTAGCAAAACCAGAAAGAAACCAATGGCCGAAAGAAACATAAAACACGCCATGGCGTCTTTACGGGTCAGGATTCCTCGAGCGAGAGGCCGATTCACGGTTCTGTGTACATGCCCATCAATTTTACAATCAGCATAGTCATTAATGCAGCAGCCCGCGGAACGCATGACCGCAGTTCCAAAGCTGAATATCAGCAGTAAGGAAAGGTTGGGAAAGCCTTCGGCGGCAATCCATAGGGCACCGATAGTGGGCCATAGCAGCAATAGAATACCGACAGGCCTGTCCAGGCGCGTCAGTTGCACAAAGGCTGGGAGTTTAGCGAAGAATTCGGGGAACCTGGCGCGTAACCGGGTTACAAACCTAGTTCGAAACCTAATTCGAAACCTAATTCGAAACCTAATTAGAAATTTAGTTCGAAACCCAGAGACCAGTTTTGACCAGGCTGACGTTAGAGCATTTGCCATGCACGCACTATTCGGAATACAGCAACAGAAAACAAGCGCGTAGCATAAAAGATTTCGGATGTGATAGACACTCTGCTGCCGCAGCAGTCGTAGTGCCATAAAGACTAGAGTTGGGTGGGCGCTGTGCTTACCCGCATCGCAAGGCTCATGCTGATACTTCATGGCTATGCCAACTTCTTTGGGTATGTTCCAGATGATTTGTGAACAGCTTGTTTTGATCGTTTGGATTGGCGGCTTCTATTTTTCGTCGCACCACCACAGGGAGTAATTTCCATACGTCATAAATTCAGACTAGGAAGAGAACGGGAGTTGCCTGGGTTGAATCGACAAACATTCCAATCAATTCCAGCTTAGACATTGACGAACTGCATGCGTTCACCAACCCAGCGATTAACAAGGGGGTCGACGGCGTCTGGATAATCCGCAGAGAGCTTTTCAGAAACCCGCTTTACATCATCCAGCATTGAAGAATCTCTACCGATATCTGCGACCCGAAATGTCATCAAACCAGTCTGCTGGGTGCCAAGCACTTGGCCAGGTCCCCTGAGTTCCAGGTCCTTCTCTGCAATATAGAAACCGTCGGTGCTTTCTCGCATGACCGCGAGCCGCTGCTTGCCGTTTTCTGATAGTGGGGTCTGATAGAGCATGATGCAGTGGCTCTGGACACTGCCGCGGCCAATTCTTCCTCTGAGCTGGTGGAGCTGGGCCAGGCCCAGGCGTTCCGGGTTCTCAATAACCATGAGGCTGGCATTGGGGACATCTACACCGACTTCGATGACAGTGGTTGCCACCAATAACTGGGTGTTACCAGCTTTGAATTCCTGCATCACCTGCTGTTTGTCAGCGGCTTTCATGCGACCGTGAATCAGGCCAATGCGGAGCTCCGGCAGCTGCTTTTGCAGTTGTTCTGCAGTGACCTCAGCGGCCTGGGCCTGAAGCTGCTCCGACTCTTCAATCAGGGTACAGACCCAGTAAGCCTGGTGGCCAGACGCGCAGGCCTGCTGAATACGCTGGGTGACTTCATCGCGACGAGTGTTTGAAACCAGCGCGGTATTTACGGGCATGCGGCCCGGGGGAAGCTCCGCAATCACCGAGCAATCAAGGTCGGCATAGGCGCTCATGGCCAGGGTGCGGGGGATTGGAGTTGCCGTCATAACTAACTGGTGTGGGCTTAGATTTTTCACCGCTGCCTTGTCTCGCAGCGACAGGCGTTGATGTACGCCGAAACGATGCTGTTCGTCGATGATTACCAGGCCCAGGGCGCGGTAATTCACCTTGTCCTGAAACAGGGCATGGGTGCCCACCAGCACCTGGCAGTCGCCGTTTTCAAGGCTAGCAAGCACTTGCTTACGCTGTGCGACTTTAGTTTTGCCACTAAGCCACTCGACCGCTATACCTAATGGCTCAAACCACGCCCTGAAATTGTCGTAATGCTGCTCGGCCAGTATCTCTGTGGGGGCCATTAGCGCCACCTGATACCCGCTAGCCAGGCACTTTAATGCACTCAGCGCTGACACCACTGTCTTGCCCGAACCCACGTCCCCCTGCAGTAATCTCAGCATGGGAGTCTCGCGACCTAGGTCGGCTTCGATCTCGGCGCACGCCTGATCTTGCCCCGCGGTAAGTTGGAACGGCAGATTGTTGCGAAAGGACTGGGTCAGCTCAGCGCCCTGTTTGAATGCAGGCGCATTGTTCTGCGCATACAGGGATTTGAACTGGCGCATACATAGCCTGTGAGCCAGTAGTTCCTCGAAAGCCAGCCGCTGTGCACCTGGGTTGGTGTCTGAATTCATCCACTCTAGCGGGGCATCCAAGGGCGGCCGGTGAATCAACTTGATCGATTCGGTCAGACCCGCGAGCTGGAACTGCTCAATTAACTGCGCGGGGACAAAGTCCTGCAGATCGTCCGCTTTGTCTAACAGCTGCAACGCCTGATTGACGACATTGCGCAAGCGCCCCTGCTGCAAGCCCTCGGTGGTTGGGTATATTGCTGTAAAAGTATCGGCTACCGGTTCCTCTTGGCCAGGCTGCAGTACCCGGTATTCAGGATGATAGATTTCCAGGCCGCTGCGGCCCCTGCGGGGCTCACCGCAGCATCGAATGCGGGTGCCTTCAGCCAGTGAGTTTTTCTGAGCAGCGCTGAAGTGGAAAAAGCGCAGATGAATAATGCCGGTCTTGTCGACCAATACGCACTGCAGACTGCGCCTTCTGCCAAACTGGATCGAACTACTGCCTATCTCTCCTTCCAACTGCACTAACTGACCCATGCGCGCCTGGCGAATGGGCGTGATCTTGGTGCGGTCTTCGTAGCGCAGCGGGAGATGAAAAAGCAGGTCCTCTACCGAAGAAATGCCGAGCTGTTTGAATTTTTTCGCGAGAGCTGGGCCTACTCCTTTCAAGTAGGTCAAAGGCAGGGCATCTAGTTTCAGACTTGCCATCGGTCACGTCCGTGTCCGGGTGCTGTCACTGCAAGGTGACGTAACAGGTTAGCCTGAGTATATGGGTTTTTATACAGTGGTGCTACAGAGCCAGAATCGCTTCGACTTCAACCCGTGCCGCCTTCGGCAAGGCAGACACTTGAATGGTGGCCCGGGCCGGATAGGGCTGCTTGAAATACTTGGACATGATTTCGTTAACCACTGCAAAGTCATCCAGGTCGGTCAGGAATATAGTGAGCTTGACCGCGGCATCCAGGCTGCTGCCGGCAGCTTCTGCGACGGCAGACAAATTGAGAAAAACCTGATGAGCCTGATCTGCAACATCTTGCGAAACGATTTCCATGGTGATCGGATCCAGCGGAATCTGGCCCGAGCAGAAAAGAAGGGAGCCGCTTCGAATAGCCTGAGAATACGGGCCAATTGCGGCTGGCGCGTCGGATGTTTGAATTGCTTGTTTGTCACTCATTAGTGGCCGATTGCTCCAATTGGATTTTTAATAACTTTACGCACCCTGCGACTCTTCACGCGCGTAACTTTTGAAACGGGTGGTAGTGCGCGCACTCGTTTCATAACACGTGCCAGGTGTACTCTATTCTTGACATTAATCGACAAATTCACGATGCTGAATCTGGCATCCCGTTCTACGGTACTGATCTTTTCAATGTTAGCTTCTGTGCCTGTGATCGACGTTGCCAGAGTGGCAATTATGCCGCGTTGGTTTTCCAGCTCGACTCGAAGCTCGACTGAAAACTCTCCTTCCAAGCTCGGATCCCAGCTAACCTCCACACACTTTTCCGGGTTGTCCCTGATATCTGCGATATTGTTGCAATCATCAGTATGAATCACCATGCCCCTGCCCGAGCTAATATGTCCGACTATCGGATCACCCGGGATTGGATGACAACACTTGGCGTAGTTCATCACTATGCCCTCTGACCCGCGGATAGCGAGAGTGCTGGCTTCCTGGCTGGAGGAGCGTTCTGAGGATTCGCTGTGTTTATCAGCATTGGCTGCTAGCCGCTGGGCGATCATATAGGACATGCGATTGCCCAGGCCAATGTCCTCTAGCAGATCATCCACGGATTCCAGATTGTTTTGTGCCAACACTGCTTCAAGATTGTCCTTGGGCACTGAATCCAGCTGTGCACCGAATGAAGCCAAGGCTTTATTGAGCAAGCGGCGACCAAGGGCGATGGACTCTGAGTGTTTCTGGTGCTTTAGGTAGTGACGTATATTACTGCGAGCCTTGCCAGTAATAACAAAGCTTAACCACGCCGGATTTGGTTGGGTGCCTGGTGCGGTAATGATCTCGACTGTTTGCCCACTCTGCAGTGGCTCACTGAGTGGCGCCAGGCGTCGACTGATGCGACAGGCTACACAGGAATTGCCAACGTCGGTGTGTACAGCATAGGCAAAGTCTACTGCCGTGGATCCTGCCGGCAATTCAAGAATGGTACCCTTGGGCGTGAACACGTAAATTTCATCTGGGAATAGGTCGATCTTTACGTTTTCGATGAACTCCAGTGAGTTACCTGCGCGCTTTTGCATCTCCAGCAAGCCGCTTACCCATTCGCGGGCACGCATATGGGCGTTGGTTGGCAGATCATCGCCGGACTTGTAAAGCCAGTGTGCGGCGATACCATTATTAGCCATCGCCTCCATTTCCTCTGTGCGAATCTGAATCTCGATAGGCACGCCGTGCATACCGAACAAGGAAGTGTGTAATGACTGGTAGCCGTTGGCTTTGGGAATGGCAATATAGTCTTTAAAGCGGCCAGGCACCGGCTTGTACAGATTATGCACTGCACCCAGAACCCGATAAGAGGTGTCCACTGAGTCAACGATGATGCGAAATGCATAGACATCCATTATCTCGGAAAAAGATTTGCGCTGTGCCCGCATCTTCTCGTAGATGCTAAAGAGGTGTTTTTCGCGACCTATGGTGCGCCCAGGCAAGCCCTCCCGCTCCAGGCAAGCTTCCAGTGATGTTTGAATCTGGGAGACAATTTCTTTTCGGTTACCGCGCACATGTTTGACGGCGGCAGCAATGCGCCGTGCCCGCATCGGGTACAGCGCGGCGAAGCCCAGCTCTTCAAATTCTACCCGCACATTATTCATGCCAAGACGATTGGCAATCGGCGCATAAATGTCCAGGGTCTCGCGGGCGATGCGGCGACGCTTTTCCGGAGTCAGTACATCCAAAGTACGCATGTTGTGCAGTCGGTCAGCAATCTTTACCAGAATCACCCGCAGATCTTTAGCCATGGCCATGGCCATTTTCTGAAAGTTTTCTGCCTGCGCTTCGGCGCGGCTGCTGAAGGTGATCTTGTTAAGTTTACTGACGCCGTCTACCAGGTCGGCCACGGTGTTGCCAAACTGGGATTTGATTGCGGTCTTGGTGATGCCGGTGTCTTCGATAACATCATGCAGCATGGCAGCCATCAGGGATTGATGGTCCATATGCATCTCACAGAGAATGCCGGCAACAGCTAGAGGGTGAGTGACATAGGGCTCGCCACTGCGACGGAACTGACCATCATGTGCCTGCTCCGCATAGAAATAAGCGCGTCTAACGTTGTTGACCTGGTCGTTCTGAAGATAAGAAGACAGGTCCCCAGCCAAAGAGTCGATGCTTTCAGAAAATACGGCTTGCATGGGTCGACTCCATGGTGAACGGCGGGATTAGATTTCGGTGGTAGGCTTGTCGTCCTGTTGTTCAGCTACGGCCTCAGCCAATTCCTCTTCGACTTCCTCCAGCTCGACGCTGGGCTTCTCTACTAGGATCGCGTTGGTGACGTGGCCGTCAGCAATTTCTCGCAATGCAATCACGGTGGGTTTGTCGTTATCCACTGAAACCATTGGATCCTTGCCGCCAGTTTGAATTTGGCGCGCACGCTTGCTGGAAACCATAACCAGCTCAAAGCGATTGTCTACCTTATCCAGACAGTCTTCTACTGTGATTCTTGCCATACCTGATAACCTATTTAGACCGAAGTCTTAACACTATTTATTGGTGGTCAAAAATGACGTTTCAAGGCGCCAAATTTGAGGACCCGGCATTTTACTGAATTCCGGCCAAAATTGCATATATTTCAGGGGATTCGCTAATCCCGGGTAAGACTGGTCAGCAGTTCAGCGAGGTTGAATTGCTGCGCCGCAACAGTCAGCTCCTGGGCGCGCAGGATGGCGCGGATATCTGCAAGCGCGGTGTCAAACTCGTCGTTGACCACCATGTAGTCGGCTTCGCATACGTGCTGGAGCACGGTTCGCGCCTCCTCCATGCGTTTGGCGATGATGGCTTCGTCGTCCTGCGCGCGATGACGCAGTCGCTCGGTCAGAGTTTCCAGCGAGGGGGGCAGGATAAAGATATAGCAGGATTCGGGGTAGAGATTGCGGACCTGGGCGGCACCCTGCCAGTCAATCTCCAAAACCACATCCTGGCCTTTTTCCAGCTGTTCGTTGACCCACTTTTGCGACGTGCCGTAGTGATGACCATAAACCTCGGCGCTTTCAAGAAAGTCACCGTCCTGCAGCATATTCAGGAAGGTTTGTTCGTCGGTAAAGTGGTAGTTGACGCCATCTTCTTCTTTAGGGCGTTTGGGTCGAGTGGTATGAGACACAGAGACACATAGGCTGTCGTCATCCGTAACCAGTGCCGCTACCAGAGATGTTTTTCCTGCACCCGATGGAGCAGAAACGATAATCAGTTTTCCCTTCGCCATGGTCTCACTCAATATTCTGAATCTGTTCGCGCATTTGCTCGATCAACACTTTCATCTCTACCGCGCCACGCGTGGATTCTACAACAATGGATTTAGATGACAGGGTATTGGCTTCCCGATTTAACTCCTGCATCAAAAAATCGAGACGACGGCCTTTTTGCCCAGATGCTTTTAATACGCGCTCAACCTCACCGAGGTGAGAATCTAGTCGATCTAATTCTTCGTCCACATCGGCCTTTTGTGCCAACAGGGCAATCTCCTGCTCCAGCCGGGTTGGCTCAAGCTCGACCTGTAAATCCTGCAATTTATCATGCAGGGATTGCCGCTGCGCAATGAGAATTTGCGGCATCTTCTCCCGCAATGTGGCCACCAGCTCTCTGATGGAATCGATGCGCTGTTGCAGGAACCCTTCGAGATCGTTGCCTTCGCGTTCGCGGGTTGCAATGAGGTCATCTAGGGCTTGCCGAAACAAACTCAGCGCGGCCGACTCCAGAGCGTCATTGTCTAGCTGCTGCTCGGCTATGACCCCAGGCCAGCGCAGCAACTCCATGCTGCTCAGTGGACGCTGCTCACCCAGCAGCTGCTGAATGTTCCGGTTGGCTTGCAATAGCTGCTGCACCAGTTCTTCGTTGATGGCAATAGAACCACCGCTGCCTTCTTGCGCGTTATAGCGTAGCTGACACTCAACCTTGCCGCGCGACATACTTTTGCGAACCTGCTCTCGTATTTGGTTTTCAAGGCCGCGAAAGATGTCGGGTAATCTCACACTGGTTTCCAGGTAGCGGTGATTTACCGAACGGATTTCCCAGGTAAGGGATCCCCACTCCTGCTCAGATTGCTGCCGGGTGAAGGCAGTCATGCTTGATGTCATTGCTTAGGCCCTGATTTAGAGTGGGCCTATTCTATCCCAACTAGGCTGAGTGCGCAGGGGATATT
>Ga0222718_10002441_pt1 | contig 16737 bp, 14 predicted proteins | sample C33_27DmetaG_FD_165045 | JGI IMG/M metagenome (GOLD analysis project Ga0222718, IMG submission 165045) | Estuarine water microbial communities from San Francisco Bay, California, United States - C33_27D | ecosystem: Environmental > Aquatic > Marine > Unclassified | place: USA: California... | reverse complement strand
ACCCTCGGCTCCCCCCTGTAACCAGTGCATCCCAATGGAGCCATCGTCGGGCGGGTCGCCGAGCAGGTACCCCCACGGCGTCATGTAGCCGACGTCGAGCGCTACGTCGTGGGACCGGCCGGCCGCTACCGCCGCCTCCCGCATGCACTCGATCGCTTCGGGATACTGCTCCTTGGGCAGGCCCATCGGGATGTAGCCGTCGGCCCGTGCGCCCGTGCGGCGCCAAGCCGCTGTGCCGGCGCCACCGACCCAGATCGGCAGCTCGGCCTGGGCCGGTCGGGGGGCCACACCCATGTCGGTGTACGAGAAGAAGTCGCCGTCATGGCCGACGTAGGTGTCGGCAAAGGCCCCCCGAACCGCGTCGATCGTCTCGTCGAGGCGCTTGCCGCGCGTACCGAAGTCGACACCGAGCGCGTCGAACTCGGCCTTGACGTGCCCGGCACCCACACCGAGGATCGCTCGCCCATTCGACAGGTGATCGAGCGTGCCGAAGGCCTTCGCCGTCGCAAGCGGATGCCGGTACGCCGCGATGAGCACAACGGACAGCAGCCGAGTCGTTTCCGTGTGAGCGGCGAGATACGACAGTGTCGCCACCGTGTCGTACCAGGTGGTGGTCATGTTGGCGGCGTAGTCGTTGTCGGGAATGGCGATGTGGTCGCACACGCCGACAAAGCCGTACCCGTTGGTGTCGGCCGTCCTGGCGATGGTGACGAGGTCGGCGACGGTCGCGTCGTCTTCCCACGGATCGACGAGGGTGCGCGTGAGGGTTTGGATCGGTAGCTGGATCCCATAGGTCCAATCCCCCGGTGGTGTCAGTGCGGCCATGGCCAGAAGTTACACAACGAAGCTCAGGCGAAATCGAGGGGCAACGCAGTGGTGCGCTTCATCTCCTCCATGACGAACACGCTGCGGACGTCGTAGAGGTCGACCTCGGCGATGAGCCGCTTGTAGAAACCGTCGAAGGCATCGATCGACGGCACCACGACTTTCAGTGTGTAGTCGATCTCACCTGAGATCCGGTACGCCTCGACGATCTCGGGCAACTCGTCGAGCGCGGCGGCGAAGCGCTCGAGCCATGCTGCGCTGTGATCGTTGGTGCGAATGTGCACCATGACGGTCACGCCGAGGCCGATCGAGCGAGGATCGACGAGGGCGACCCGACGGGTGATGACACCCTCGCGTTCGAGGATTTGCACCCGTCGCCAGCACGGCGTCGGCGTCAGCCCGACATGCTCGGCCAACTCGCGAGCAGTGAGCGATGCGTCGACCTGTAGCAGTCGCACGATTTCCCGATCGATCTCGTCAAGTTTCAACGATCGCTCCATTTTTTGTCTTTGCTGTAAAATATTCTTTCACAAACCTAGGAACGTAGAATAGAATACGGCCAGATCTTCCATTGGGATTTTCCTATGGTGGACACATGGCTACGAACCCGTTCACCGAACACCCGAACAGCGCGGGTGAGAGCTACCCCGAACACATGCGGGTGGCCGCGAGCGTCAGCCGCCAGTTGTTTGGCGCCGCGTTCGCGGCTCTGGTCCATGCGTTCTTGCCGATGTTTCACAAGACGACAGCAAGCGACCGTATCCACTGCCTGCATCAGTGCATCGAGCAGGGGCATCGCGACCGAATCACCCTCGTGAAGGCCGCCACCCCGCCGCCGGCCGACCCGGCCGTCTTGCACGCGTCCTGAACAAGAGGGAACAGTGAGGACGTGAGCCTCACCAATCCTCTCGACCTTCCTGCCACCGATCACCACATCGTCATCTCGGCTGACGCGCACTGCGGCGCTGACGTGCGGAGCTACAAGCAGTACCTCGAATCGAGGTACCACGACGACTTCGATCGCTGGGCCACCAGCATCGAGGAAGGCGTGGCACGCCAGAGGGAACTGTTCAAGGACATGGAGCGGTCACCGCTCGAGGTGGGTGTCGACGGTGACCCCGACGAATACGGCGACCGCAACTGGTCGAGCGAACGCCGCCTGCGTGAGCAGGAACAGGACGGCGTCGTGGCAACAGTGCTTTTCCCCAACACCCAGCCACCGTTCGCCCCACCGGCAGCGAGCAGTTTCGAAGCGCCGCCGTATCAGGACAACTTCGAATACCGCTGGGCGGGCCTTCGCGCTCACAATCGATGGCTCGCCGACTTCGTGAGCGAGGCGCCGCAGCGCCGAGCAGGCGTCTTTCAGATCTTCCTCGGTGACGTGGAAGGCTCAGTAGCCGAGATCGAATGGGCAGCCGAACACGGACTCACCGGCGGTGTCCTCGTGCCAGGCGCACCACCCGACTCGCCATTCGAACCGCTCTACTCGAAGAGCTACGAACCGATCTGGGCCGCAGCTGCAGCCCACGGCATGCCACTCAATCATCACGCCGGAGGCGCGTCGCCGAACTTCGGCAACCACTTCCCGGCATCGCTGGCGATGTTCATGCTGGAAGTTCAGTGGTGGACCCAACGTGCGTTGTGGCACCTGATGTTCTCCGGCGTGTTCGAACGCCACCCCGAACTCGACTACGTGATCACCGAGACTGGTACCGCCTGGGTCCCCGACACTCTGGCCAAGCTGGACAGCTTCTACCACCGCATGAAGTACAGCCGGTACGGATCCGAATCGATCTTTGGGGGCCAGGCCGTCGCCCAGATGTCGCTCACCCCGAGCGAGTACTTCGAGCGGCAGTGCCACATCGGAGCCTCGTTCCTGCGCCCAGCAGAGACCGCGATCGCAAAGTCGGTCGGAACCCACAAAGTCATGTGGGGAAGCGACTATCCCCACATCGAGGGAAGCCACCCACACACCAAGGAGCACCTCCGACTGACGTTTGCGAACTACTCGGTCGACGAAGCCGTGCAGATGCTCACGACCAACGCAGCAAGGGTCTACAACTTCGATGTCCAAGCGCTCCTTCCCCTCGCCGAACAGTTCTGCCCGACCAAGAAGCAGGTGGCAACGCCGATCGACTACGGGGAGATCCCCGAGCGGGCGAAAGGCTGTCCTGGCATGAATCCGCTCAATCAACTCGAGGGAGCCGTCGCATGACCGGGCCCGTCAACCTCCTCCCGATCAACATCGCCGACTCGGTCGCTGTCGTCACCGGCGGCGCCAGCGGGATCGGCAAGGGCATCGTCGGCGCCTTGCTTCGAGCGGGGGCCACCGTAGTGATCGCCGACATCGAGCAGCGGGCCATCGACGAGACGACCGCTGAACTCACCTCTCTCGGGCCGGTCTCGGGACACCGCACCGACATCACCGACGAGGCGTCGGTCAAGGCACTCGCCGACCACGTCTACGCCACCCACGGCAAGGTCAACTTGCTCTACAACAACGCTGGTGTCACCTCTGGTGGTGGCGGAAAACCCTGGCAGCAGGAGCCGAACGACTGGCGTTGGTGCTTCGGTGTCAACGTGTTCGGCACCGCCTTCTGCGTATCGGAATTCGTACCGCGCATGATCGAGAGCGGCGTGCCCGGGCACGTCGTCAACACCTCATCAGGAGACGGCGGATTTGCTCCGGTACCCACCGCATCGGTCTACGCCTCATCAAAAGCGGCCGTCTCGTGCTTCACCGAAGCCCTTCACCACAACCTCGTCAGCGAGGGAACGCAGCTCCGAGCCTCCGTCTTCTACCCAGCCGGGGGGCTGCAACGGACCGGGCTCTTCACTGCCCAACGCAACCGACCCGAGCACCTGGAACGGGTTGGCGAGGGAACCGGCCGCAAGAGCATGACCTTCGACGAAATGAAGTCGATGCTCGAGAAGGCCGGCCGAGACGTGAAGGAAGCCGACCTCGACGCACAGGGTGATTTCGTGGTCGAGGCAACGATCGATCGCCGCTACATCATCACCATGGACCTTCGCGAAACAGTCGACCTGCTCCATCGCCGCGCCGATGCAATCGGTGAGTTCGAGGTGCCACCCCACCACGGCTGGCCCGGCTGAGCCGGGTGGGGCCGGGGCGATAATCCCGTCGAACAAGGTTCCGCCTGGGTTCAGCGCGCGGTCAGGCCCAGCGGTGGGTCAAACCGGCCGCCAGCCGAGGCAGCCACAGGTCAGCCATCTCTGCGCCGGTCATGTCGTCGGTGCCTTCGAGAATGGAGAGCGCAAGCAGCTGCTGCACCGCAACGACGCGGTACGCGGCGTCGATGGCTTCTCGGAGTCCTGCTCCGTCAACGGCGACCCCGTGCGAGGCAAGCGCATCCTCGTAGCCGGCGACCAATGCATCGCGTGCGTCTATGCGCTCACGGCCGAGGCATGACGACAGCAGATAACCCACGTCCCAGCCTGGGTGCCCGTTTGCGGCTAGCGCCCAGTCGAGCAGGATCACCGAACCATCCGGCGTGTACATGAGGTTGTCGGTGCGTGGATCGCCATGCACAAGCGTGACCGGTTGGTTCATGCACGCGAGGTCGTCGCCGAAGCGGTCGCACGCCTCCAACAGCCGAACGCGCTCCTCGTCACCGAGCCAGCCGTACCGATCGCTCGCAAGTGGCAACGCTCGCCGGCGAGCGACGTCGGAGAGGAGGCGAGGGGTGGTCGTGGTGATGACGTCGAACGTGTCATCACCGGCCAACGAGGCGTCGTTCCAAAACCGGGCGTGAATCGCAGCGAAGACCTCGAGGGCGGCGGCGACCTGGGCGTCGTCGGGCGGTGAGGTGAGGTCGTGAACGGAGCCGAACGCGCCCATATCTTCGATCAGCAACGCGTAGCGACGCTTCGACGGCCGCATGTACCTGACGGTGTTCTTCGAGATCCAGATCTTCACCCCAACTGGCAGCGCATCGATGAAGCGCCGCATGACAGGACCGGCCTGGCCCGACGAACCAGGGTCGTAGTCGGCGCCGAAGTAGGTCGGGACCCGCACCGGCATGCGGTCGGCATAGCGCTGATAAAAGCGGATCTCGCGTGCATAGGAGTCGTAGACCTCGATCAGACCGCGGGTCTGGGGGTCCGACGCGGCGAACTTGGCAACGACCGTCTCGGGGATGCGGTCGGCATCGGCGCTGCGTTCGAGCCGAACCCGCACGGTCTGGCCCGTCATGCCGATTCCACCGCCGGAAAGTGGTTCGACCGTCAGCCCGGTGACCGCACCCTGAGCCCCGGCACTGCGGAGCGCTGCGGTGATCCATTCCGGCGTCAGTTCATCCGGCGCATTCGGAATGAACGCCTTGGATTTCGGGGCCACGGACGGTGAGCGTACAACACCGACCCCGGAGCGATCCGACGGTCCACCGCAGATGAGCGGCCTAGGGTGGCGTCCATGACCGACGACGAGTCGACCAATCCGCTCGCCGAAACGCCGGTCGCCACCGACACGGTCGGTCTCCTCGAGGGAATCGCCAGTACTCGATCGATTCGCCGATATCGCAACGAACCCGTCCCCGATGACGTTCTGCGCGACATCTGTTTCGCCGCCAGCCGGGCACCGACCGGCAGCAACCGGCAGCCGTTCCGTTTAATCGTGCTGACCGACGGTCCGATCGCAGCCGAGGCCAAACGACTCGTTGCCGAGGCCGCCTCTCGGATCTGGCAGGCCAAGCGCCGTAGCGACGGCTACGAGGGGGGCCGAAGTAGCGAGGACGGCTCCCCGAAGGCTCGGATGGCGCGCTCGATGGACGAACACATCGCCAGCCTCGCGACCGTACCGGCATTGATCTTGCCCGTCCTGCTCCGCTACCGAGAGCCGACCGAGACCGAGGGATCGTCGATCTACCCGGCCGTGCAGAACCTCCTCCTCGCCGCTCGTGGGCTCGGCTACGGCGGCGTGGTCGCAATGTGGCACCTTCCGGTGGAGCTCGAACTGCGCACCTTGTTGCAGATACCCGACGATGCCTTGTTGGCGGCCACGGTCACGGTTGGCAAGCCGGTCGGCGGTCACGGACCAGTTCGACGACGACCTCTCGACCACTTTGTGTTCGACGGCCCGTGGGGAAGCACACCTGCCTGGGCGGTCGACCCGCCGAACACCCGTCACACGAGCGCCGGCCCACCGAGCACCGCCCGCAGAAACGGGTCGGGTGACGACTCCTGACGGTGCGTCAGAATCAGCTAGTCCGCACCCTGTGAACGCGCCTATGGTCACCCCTGTCAAGGGGCGTCAGGGGGACGAGTGACCGACGACGAGCAGCAGCACCGTGCGGCGTCGCTGACCGCCGCCGTACTCGACGAAGAAGCTGCCCGCCAGGCCGCACAAGCGAAGCGCTCCGACGACGTCATCTTCGCCGATGACCTCCTGCCCGGAGTCGGCGGCGAAGAGATGCCACTCAAGGAAGGCCTCCGCAAGGGCGGCTTCTTCACCTTCATCGTGCTGCTCATCCTCAACTCGCTCGACGAGCTCGAGCAGTCGGCTATCACGATCCTCGGGCCCGACATCGCCGAGACCTTCGATGTCAGCGATGGCACGATCACGTTCATCTCCACTGCGTCGGTCGCATTCTTCGTGCTCGGTGCCGGACCGATGGGTTGGCTCGCCGACCGCATGCGCCGTGGCCCAATCGTCGGCTTCGCCAGCCTCGCGTTCGGGGTCTTCGCGTTTTTGTCGGGCGCGGCAGTGAACGCCTTCAACCTGTTCGTCGCACGATTCTTCACCGGTATCAGCAAGGCGAACACCATCACGGTCCACAGCACCTTGCTCGCCGACACCTATCCGATCGCCACCCGCGGCCGCATGTATGCCACCAATCAGGGCGTCGGGCGTATCTTCTCTGCGGCGTCGCCGATCCTCGTCGGTGGCATCGCCGCCATTGCCGGGGGCGCTGCCGGCTGGCGATGGGCATATTTCGTTCTCGGCGTTCCCGTCGCTGTGATGGGTCTGCTCGCGTTCTTCATCCCCGAACCCGAACGGGGCCAGTGGGAGAAAAAAGACGTTCTCGGAGCGGGACTCGAAGCGCGCGAAGAGGTCCCGATTTCGGTCGAAGCGGCCTTCGCCCGCATCTGGCGGATCGACACGATTCGGTACATGACGTTGGCGATGGTCGCAATCGGCTTCGCGTTGTTCCCCGCACAGTCGATCCAGAGCTTTTTCCTCGAAGAGGAGTTCGGGCTCGATGCGCTCGAACGTGGTTTCGCTGTCGCGCCGTCGGGCGTCCTGCTGATCTTCTTCCTGCCGTGGGTCGGGCGAAAGTTCGACCGGACCTTCCGCACCAACCCCGACGGCGCTATGAAGATTCTCGGCCTTCTCCTCCTGCCGTCAACCTTGCTTGTGCCGCTGCAATACGCCATGCCGAGCTTGCTTGAGAACCGGGCAGTCTTCGACTTCGGGCCTCTCGGCACCGCCACGATTCCGTGGGCACTCCTCGCCTTCGTCGTTGTCGGCGCATTCAACATGACGTTCCTCGGTGCCTCGTTCGCAATGATCCAACCGTCGATCCAGAGCGTTGTCCCGTACCGCCTACGAGGCATGGGCACAGCGATCATCACGTTCTTCATGTTCGCCGGCGGCGGCATCGCCGGCGGCCTGATCTCGGCCTTCCTGCAAGACGCAGTCGGCGAACGGCCCACGATCATCGCACTCACGATGCTGTTCATGCCGTTGGGCGGCTTCTTCATGGTGCAGGGATCACGCCGCATGCGTCGCGATCTCAGCCTGGTCGTTTCCGAACTGCGCGAGGAGCAGGATGAGCAACGCCGCCAGGCCGACGATCCCGACAACATCCCAGCGATCCAGGTCAACCAGGTCGACTTCAGCTACGGCCAGGTCCAAGTACTGTTCGACCTCTCGTTCGAGGTCCGCAAGGGTGAGACGCTCGCGCTTCTCGGCACCAACGGTGCAGGAAAGTCGACGATCCTCAACGTCATCACCGGCCTCGGTACACCCGAGCGCGGTGTCGTGCGCCTCGACGGTCGCACCATCACGTTCGCCACGCCAGAAGTTCGCGGCAAGCTCGGGATCGAGATGCTCCCCGGCGGTCGTGGCGTCTTCCCATCGATGACGGTTCGAGAAAACCTCGAGATGGGGGCGTTCCGGTACCGCCGAGACAAAGCTGCGGTCGAACGCCGAATCGCAAAGGTATTCGGCCTGTTTCCCGCTCTCGCCGAGCACCAGGCCACCAGAGCCGGTGATCTCTCGGGCGGCCAGCAGCAAATGCTTGCGTTGGGGCGCGTCATGCTCCACGAGCCCGACGTCTTGATCATCGACGAACTCAGCCTCGGTCTCGCCCCGACCGTGGTGCAGGATCTCCTCAGTCACATCGACACGCTGCGGGCAGCAGGCCAAACGATGATCGTCGTCGAGCAGTCGCTCAACGTCGCGCTCGCAATCGCAGATCGGGCCGTGTTCCTCGAGAAGGGCCAGGTCCGGTTCGAGGGTCCGGCACACGAGCTCGCCGAGCGTGACGATCTTGCCCGTGCCGTCTTCCTCGGGTCGGAGGGTGGCTGATGCTCGGGCAGGTTCTCGGCCAGGTCTTCGCCGGTGTGCTCGGCGCACTTTCGCCGCTCTGGGAGCAGCCCCCGACCCGCAAGGTGCTGTTCGACAGCGCCGTGTACGGCCTCAACATCGGCCTGTTGGCGCTCGGTATCGTGCTGACCTACCGGTCGACCAAGGTCATCAACTTCGCCGTCGGCAACATGGGCCTGCCCGGTGCCACCCTCTTTGCACTGCTGGTGGTCAAGTGGGACTGGCCGTTCTGGCCTGCCCTTGCGGTCAGTCTGCTGCTCGGCATGGCGATCGGCCTCGCCATCGATCTCACCGTCATCTGGCGACTCTTTAACCAACCACGGGTGATCCTGCTCGTCGCGTCGGTCGGTCTCGCGCAGCTCCTTGCGGCGGCCAATGCACAGCTCCCCGACATGCCGACCGACAATGCGCAGATCGGTTTCCCCGCAGCGATCAGCTCCGACTTCAACGTTGCCGGTATTGCCATCAGAGGAGCGCAGGTCCAGACGCTGATCATGGTGCCGATCATCACCGTGGGTCTGGCGTTGTGGCTCAACCGCACGACGTTCGGCAAGGCGGTCACGGCGTCGGCCGACAATGCTCCCCTCGCTCGACTGGCCGGCATCCGACCGCGCACCGTCTCCACGATCGTGTGGGTGATGAGTGGCCTGCTGGCGACGCTCACGATGAGCTTGCTCTCGAGCGGCGGACCGACGACCGGTGTGCAAAATCTGGGCTACGGCACGCTGAACCTCGCGCTCGTGGCGGCAGTCATCGCAGGAATGCGTTCCTTCCCGCGGGCGATGCTCGGCGGGATCTTCATCGGCCTGCTCAGCGGTCTCGTCACCTGGTGGCGGCTCTGGGACGTCGTCGACCAGGGCTTCGCCAGCTTCGTGTTCTTCGGCATCGTCTTCATTGCCGTGTGGCGCCAGGCCCGTTCCACCGATGACGAGCTGATGGCGTTCACCCCAAAGGTGCCGCCAATCCCCGATCATGTTCGCGAGATCTGGTGGATCCGGAACCTCTCGCGCCTGGCCGTGACGGCTGCGCTGCTCGTCGTGATCGCCATCACGTGGTTCCACGAGAGCCTTCCCCTGATCGACATCACACCATCGCGCTTCTTCCTGTACACGACCGTGATCGTCTTCGGTCTGTGCGCCGCATCGGTGACCGTCGTCACCGGCTGGTCAGGACAGCTCTCACTCGCCCAGATGGCGTACGCCGGCCTCGGTGGTCTCATGGCCTACAAACTTCACGTCGGCTTCTCGCTCGACGTCGGCTGGGGCAACACCCGCCTGCTCGACTTCCAGCTCGTAGGCCTCGTGGCTCCGGTCGCCATCGTCGTCGCTGCTCTTGTCACAGCAGCGATCGCAGCGCTGACCGGCATCGGGGCGCTTCGCGTTCGCGGCCTGATGCTCGCGGTCTCGACCTTCGCGTTCGCGATTGCCGCGTTCGACTATCTCTACCAGCGGCCGTTCTTCTCTGGAGGCGAGCGGACACCATCGTTCCCTCGGGGCTCGATCTTTGGCCTCGACCTTGCGAGCGGGCAGGCATATTTCCTGTTTTCGCTGGCTGTGGCGCTCGTTGCTCTGCTGATCCTCAACCGCCTCCGGAACGGGGCGATCGGTCGACGGATCCTCGCGGTGCGCGACAACCCCGACACGGCATCGGCATACACCGTCAGCCCCACCCGCACGAAGCTCCTCGCCTTCGCACTCGCGGGCTTCGTCGCCGGTCTGGCCGGCGGGTTGTTCGCCAACCTCCTTCCCACAATTCGCTACGCCGAGGCCCACTTCCTCATCAACGACTCGCTCCAGGTCGTCGGCATCGCCGTGATCGGGGGGCTCGGTTCGGTCACCGGCGCCATGCTCGGTGCGGTCTGGGTCGAGGGCCTTCCTGCGTTCTGGCCCGACAACGATGTTGTGCCGCTCTTCACATCATCGATCGGCCTGCTCGTCGTGCTGATGTACTTCCCAGGTGGCTTCATCCAGGTTGCCAACAGCGCCCGCAACCTCATCATCAGCGGTGCCGAACGCCGACTCGGGCACAGTGCCAAGACGGCGTCAACCATCTCGGCTCCCGTCAGTGTTGTTCACCGTGAAGCCCGCGATATCCCCCAGGTCGTGCTTCGCACCTCCGACGTGAAGGTCAAGTTCGGAGGGCTCACTGCCGTCGATGACGTGTCGATCGAAGTGCGGCGCGACGAAATCGTCGGACTCATCGGGACCAACGGTGCCGGCAAGTCGACGTTTATGAACGCAGTCGGTGGCTTCGTGTCCTCGACCGGCCGGATCGAACTGCTCGGCGACGACGTCAGCGCAATCTCGCCTACCGCCCGTGCCTCAGCCGGTCTCGGCCGCACCTTCCAGTCCGCCACCCTGTTCCCCGAACTTACGGTGCGCCAGACGATCCAGGTTGCGCTCGAGGCTCGGCGCCGGTCGTCCTTCATCCGCAGCGCCCTCTTTCTCGACGGGCGTATCGAGCGCGCCCAACGGGCCGAGGCCGACGAACTCATCGCCTTCCTCGGCCTGGGTCGCTACGCCAACAGCTTCATCAGCGATCTCTCGACCGGGACCCGCCGTATCGTCGAACTGGCCGGCCTGCTTGCCGTCGACGCCAAGCTCCTCTGCCTCGACGAGCCCACCGCAGGGGTCGCCCAGCGGGAGACGGAAGCCTTCGGGCCGCTCATCCAGGAGATCCGCCGCGAACTCGGCGCCTCGATGTTGATCATCGAGCACGACATGCCGCTGATCATGCGGATCAGCGATCGGGTGTACTGCCTGGAGTCGGGCTCGGTCATCGCGGAAGGCGACCCCGACAGCGTTCGCAACAACCCCGCCGTCGTTGCGAGTTACCTCGGTACCGACACGCGAGCCATCGATCGCAGCGACAGCTGAGACATGGCTCCGCGCTGCCGACGGATGCGAAGCGATCGATCGCCGACGTCTGCTCAGCCCGTGAAATCGGCGTCTTGTTGAACCCCGGACGGGCCGCGTAGCCCGGTGATCCCGGTCGGCGCGCTTCGACCACCTGAACGCGCCCGCCCGACTACCTCGCGCAAGGTGTAATCGGCCTGCAGATCGGCCTCGGTCGACTCGGGACCGAGTTCGCCGACTCGGAGGTAGGTCCCGGCGTCGGCCGCCTTCCGGAAGCCGACCGTTGCGCCTGCTTCCTCACCGACGAGCCCACGTGCACCGAACCCGTGGCCCTCGTTGGTTTGGGTACCGGTTGTGGCTTGGAAGCCCATCCGGTGCAGCAGCTTCGGACTCGCCCGCGCGAGCACCTCCGGTCGGACCGACAGCATCCAGTTTTCCTGTTGGCGCAGGTACGGCTTCTGCATGCCGTTGAGCATCACGATCCGCGGCTCGTCGGTGTGGTTGATCCCCGTACCGTGAAGGATGCGCCCATCGGTGATCACCACGGTGCCGGCCTTTGCATCAATGTTGATCGCCGGTGGCAGCTTGCCGACCGCCTCGCCCTTGCGGAGGGCCTCGGCGAGGATCGTGTGGCTACCCGGGATGATGAGCGTTCCGCCGGTGGTCTCGTCGAGGTCGGTGATCGCGATCAGCAGATTGATCGTCATCGGGTTGGTGGCGTCGAGGTCGTTGCCCTGGTCCTGATGGAGTGCCTGGGGAACGCCGCCCCGAAGCGAGATCGCTCCGATCAGCGACGTACAGATCCAGCCCGGACCGAGCGCCTCGGTGACCAACTGCTCGACCAGCGGACCCCCTTGCATGATCGACGGATGCTGCTCGATCAACTGCTCGAAGCACTCGCCCTTGTTGACGCACGAGTTGATGTTCTGTCCGCTCGGGGTCTTCTGCGCGATCTTTGCCCGCCGCTCCCCTTCGGCTTGGGCGAGCAGTCGTTCCTGCACCGCTGCGACCTGTGCCGGCGACAACGCTGCCTCGACCTTGCAGTAGCCCCATGTCACGAAGTCGCGACGGAGTCGGTCGATGTCCTTGGTCTCTTGCGGTAGGTCGTGGTCGCACCAGTACTCGTGCTTCGCCCCGATGGTGGTGTCGTAGTACGAGCCGGCCCGGTATTCCCACGTACCCCAGTCGGCGCCCCGCTTGGGCTCGACGAAGTAGATCTCGGGGTTGTTCTCGAGCACCGACTTCATCGGTTCGGTCGAGGAGTTCTCGGCTCGATACATCTGTTGCTCGGGCGCGGAGGTCGCTGCGATGACCTCAGGGTCGAACTCGATGGGCACGGTCGTCACGAACGTAAGCGCACCAGTTCGTGGCGGCCTCGTCAAACCTCAGTCGCTCGCGGCGTCGTCGGTCACCTCGGCCATCTCGTGCGTCTCGACAACGGACGGGTCGGGTGGCGACGCAATCGGATGATCGCCCTGGTGGCGGAACCACACGGTCTGCTGTGGGAACGGGATCTCGATCCCGGCCTCGTCGAGCGCTTCCTTGAGCCGCAACCGCAGCTCGCGTTCGGTCGCCCACTGCATGGACGGCTCGGTCTTGACTGCGAGCCGGATCGCGATCCCACTGGCGCCGAGGCTCTGGATACCCCAGACCTCCGGCCGCTCCATCAGTTCGTCACCGCCCCATTCAGGGTCTTCCCACATCTCGTCGGCGACGCGCTGAATGACTCCTTGCGCGAACCGAAGGTCGACGTCGTAGGCCACTTCGACGTCGATCACCGCTCGCGACCACAGTTGGCTGTAGTTGCCCACTCGGGTGATCTCGCCGTTCGGGATGTGCCAGACCGTGCCTTTCACGTCACGCAAGGTCGTGGAACGAAGCGAGACCTCTTCAACGGTGCCGATTGCCGGACCGATGTCGATCACGTCGCCAACGCCGTACTGATCCTCAATCAACATGAAGAGCCCCGATAGGAAGTCCTTCACGATCGACTGGGCACCGAAGCCGAGTGCGAGACCACCGATGCCGGCACCGGCGATCAGCGGCGCAAGATCGATCTCGAGTTGGCCGAGAATCAGCAGCGCCGCGATGCTCCACACCACTGCGGTGACGATGCTGCGGAGCACGAGGCCGATCGTTTCGGCGCGCGCCTCCGCCCTCGCCCTCGTCGCTTCCTCGATCGGGGCCCGACCCGGTCCTCGTTCGCGTAGCTGATCGAGGGCCTTGCGAGGCGGGTTTGCCACCGTCTTGACAAATCGCATCACGGCCCGCTGCAGGATTCGGACAATGATCCACGCGCCGATCCCGATCAACAGCATCCGGATTGGGCGGTCAAGCACCCACTCCGCTGCGACCGCAACGAACTCGCTATCGGTCCACTCGAGGATTTTCTCGCAGGTGTAGGTGGGTTCGATACCGCAGGCGTCGGAGAGGAGGGCGGCACTGTCGGAGTCCTGGAAACGAACGCTCATAGCGACGACGCTACGCGTGAGGCCCACAGCGTCGGTGGATCCACTCAATATGGGCAAAGACCAGGTTTTTACATAGATTTAGGTGCATGCACCGTTATCGACTGGGAAAAGCTGGGCAACTGCTCGGGGTGAGCCCCGATACCGTCCGACGGTGGGCCGACCAGGGCCGTGTCGAAACGGTTCGCACCGAAGGGGGCCAGCGCGAGATCGAGGGCCCCGAATTGGCCCGACTTGCACTCGAGCTCGGCGACGCACCGGTCGACGACGCCGACTCCGTCTCTGCCCGCAACCGATTTCCTGGGCTCGTCACCCGCGTCGTGCGAGACACCGTCATGGCCCAGGTCGAGATCCAGGCCGGTCCGCATCGGGTCGTTTCGCTGATCTCGGCTGAAGCGGTCGACGCACTGGGCCTCGAACCCGGCGTGCCCGCGGTCGCCTCGATCAAGTCCACCAACGTCGTCATCGAACGCGCCACGTGAACCGCCGCACTCCCCTGCTCCTCGGTCTCGTCGCGCTCGCGACCCTCTTCGCCTTCGCCGTGTTCTGGCTCGCCTCGCCGACCAACGATGCGGTAAGCCTCGTGTTTGCGCCATCGTCGTTCGCTCCGGTCGAAGCTGAACTCGACGCCGGGCTCGCAGCAGCCGGGATCGGGCCGGTCGAGTGGGCGTTCGCCGGGAGTCAAACGTTGGTGGCCCAACTCGTCGACGGTGCACCTGCCGATGCGCTCATCACCGCCGATCTCACGACGTTCGACGCGGCGCGGGCCGCCAACGTCACCTGGCCCGGCGAAGAATCGATCGCATCTAACGTGCTCGTCCTGGCAGTGGCCGCAGGGAACCCGGGCGACGTGAGAGGTTTGGAGGCACTCGAAGATGCCGACTTGGTGATCGGCTCCTGCGCAGTCGAAGTCCCGTGTGGGCGGCTCGCGACAGCCGTCACCAGAGCGCTCGGTGTTACCCCAGCCCCCGACACTGAAGAAACCAGTGCCAGGGCGCTCACGGCCAAGCTCCTCGCCGGCGAGATCGACGCAGCCCTCGTCTACCGATCCGATGCGCGCGCCGCCGGTCTCGAGGTCATACCGGTCGACGACCTCGACGCCTTCGTCAACGAGTACCGGGGTAGCGGCAACGAACGCGGTATGGAGATCCTCCGCTGGCTCGCAAGCGGGGCCGGCAAGCGCATCCTCATCGACTCGGGTTGGGGCCCGTGATCTCTCCGTCGCGTCGTCCACCATTTGCGATTCTCGCCCCGGCCGGACTCGGGGTCGCACTCGTCACCGTCCCCATCGCGGGCCTGCTGCAACGTGCGCCATGGTCGTCACTGCTCGAACGACTTGGAAGCGAAACAGTTCTCGAGGCGATCCGTGTCTCGCTGGTCGTCAGCATCGTCGCAGCAGCACTGAGCCTGGTGCTCGGCCTGCCGCTCGCATGGCTGCTCGCCCGCCACGACGGACGACTGGTCGGAATCGTGCGAGCCGCTGTACTCGTCCCCATGGTGCTGCCACCGGTCGTCGGCGGCACTGCACTGCTCTTTGCGCTCGGTCGGCGCGGCTTGATCGGGCAGTGGCTCGATGCGTGGTTCGGGATCACGCTCCCGTTCAGCACAGCCGGCGCAATCGTGGCAGCGACATTTGTCGCCCTGCCCTTCTTCGTCACGACCGTCGAAGCGGCCCTGCGCCAGGCCGGCACCGAACTCGAGGAAGCAGCAGCGGTTGCCGGTGCCGAACCGTTGACCCGGCTGCTGACGGTCACGATTCCCACATCGCGGGACGCGATCCTCGCGGGCCTGGCGCTCGCCTGGGCCCGTGCCCTCGGCGAATTCGGCGCGACGATCACGTTCGCCGGCAACCTGGCGGGCCGTACCCGAACGCTGCCCCTCGAGATCTTTCTCACCCTCGAGTCCGATCCCGCATCGGCGGTGGCCGTGAGCGTGCTCCTGCTCGGCGTGAGTCTCGCCGTGCTCGTGGCGCTGCGAGGTCGGTGGTTCACACGATGAACCTTCGAATCGACGGCACCCTGCGCCGAGGAACCCTCGAACTCGAACTCGATCTCGAGCTGCCGCTCGGTATCACCGCCATCACCGGACCAAACGGTGCCGGCAAGTCGTCGATCCTGCGGTTGGTGGCTGGACTCGAAGCGCTCGACGAGGGTTGCCTCACACTCGACGGCGTGGTGCTCGACGACCGAGCAACGGGCATCTTCGTTCCCGCCGAGACCCGCGACGTCTCGATGACGTTCCAACAACCCCGCTTGTTTCCCCATCTGACGGTGCTCCAGAACATCGCTTACCCCTTGCGTCGCAGAGGTCACAACGCCACCGAGGCCGCGGCGATGGCGCGACCGTTCGCCGAACGCGTCGGTGCCGGACACCTCCTCGATCTCCGCCCCCACCGCCTGTCGGGCGGCCAAGCCCAACGGACCGCCATCGCAACAGCTATGGCCACACGTGCATCGACGATCCTGCTCGACGAACCACTCGGCTCGATCGACGAGGCCGGCACCGCCGACATCCGTCAATTGCTCCTTACGCTCGACACGCCCCGGGTGATCTGGGTCACTCACGACCCGACCGATGCCGACGTCGCCGACCATCACATCACGCTCGGGTTGCACTGACACCGCGTCGGTGCCGACCTCCGAAACGCACGACACCGAGCGAGGTCTCGAGGCATGCCGTCTCAAAACATGGCGACGCGAGGCACACCGGCTCGAAACGAACCGCTTGAAAGGGCCAGACTGGTGACCATGCCCGACACGCCCGCCGACCCGACCACCTCGTTCCGGCTCGATGAACGAGTCGTTCTCGTGACCGGCGCCAGTTCCGGCCTTGGTGCCCGATTCGCGCGGGTTGCCGCCGGTGCCGGAGCAACGGTCATCCTCTCCGCCCGACGAGCCGACCGGCTCGCTGCGCTCGTCGCTGAACTCGACCAAACCCCTGGTTCGGGTCGTGCTCACGCGATCGAGGTCGACCTCACCGCACCAGGCGGCCCGGAACGTTGCGTGGCCGACGCGATCGATGC
>Ga0222718_10002436_pt1 | contig 16748 bp, 18 predicted proteins | sample C33_27DmetaG_FD_165045 | JGI IMG/M metagenome (GOLD analysis project Ga0222718, IMG submission 165045) | Estuarine water microbial communities from San Francisco Bay, California, United States - C33_27D | ecosystem: Environmental > Aquatic > Marine > Unclassified | place: USA: California... | reverse complement strand
GAGTCTTGGCGGGATAAGGTATCTGCTGCGATCTGCTTTACTAACAGTTCAAAGATTAATCCAGTATTCTTGTACTTTGAATGTTTAATTCTCATGAGTATACTATTCTACTAATATAAATATATGTGCTTAACCTAAATCCTTAATATTACTTTCATCAAGCATATCTGACTCTTTTTCCTCCTTTTTTTCGAAAATCAAACTCTTCTTTGGTGGGAATAAGTCTTTATTTTGGTAAAACACTGATTTAGTTTGTAGATTGTCAATCTTAGAGTCTTCAGTAACAGTAATCTCTTGATCTTCTTCGTTGTCGTAGCCGCCGTGCATATCATGAGTACCTAGTCTGTCTCCGCCGAATGGACTGTCTTGAGTACCATAAGTAGAGGCATGAATCTGAGGTCTTCCTTCAGGATTGCTTTCATCGTAACCGATTGGGATCTTAGGACCGTCGAAACCTCTTCTACCGTACATAGAAGCAAGGTCGTGAGGTGTACCGTAAGTAACTCCAGATTTAGCTGGGTCGTTACCTTCGTTTTCAATCTGAGCGATTCTAAAGGCTCTCTTACTGTCTTCCCTAACTAGATCTCTCTGTTCGTTAAACTGATCTTCAGATAAGTTAAAGATGTTTTCGTAAATATAATCTGTAGCGAATAATTTACTTTCAGCCATTTGTGAAGCTAGATCCATCTTTTCTTTTAATAGAGCGATCTTTTCTTGCTCGTATATAATAGATGGAGTAGTTAGTTTAAGTTCAAAGTTTGTTAACCCTTCTCCTTTGTATCCTTGAACGTATAAATGTACTAGAGCAATCTTAGTTAATTCAGATTCGATAATTCTCTGAATACGTTCGATAGTTCTTGCGAATCTAATATCTTCTGCTGCTAGAGTAGCTTTACCTTGCAAGTCTCCTTCGTAACCAAAGTATGCTTTAGGTACTTTTAATGCAGCAAACATTTTATCTCTTAGGTACTCAACATCGTTAGTACCGTCGTAATCTAATCCTTTAGTAGTATCGATTCTTGTTGTTGCATCCCCACCTCTAACTGGAATATAGAAATCCTCCATCATGTTCTGCATATTGAACTTGAGGTTATATTGACCGGTTTGTTGATCAATATAAGGAGTCTTTTTCATACCGTTGATAGTCTTTTGCATAAACTGCTCAACTTCGTTAGGTGGGATCTGTCCTACGTTTACATAAAATACTCTCTTTTCGGGAGCTCTCATGATACGGTGTATTAACATCGCATCTTCCATTAAAGTTAACTGCTTAAAAATCTTTCTAGCAGGTTCAATGTAAGAGCGTCCGTAAGGAAGGTAGTTGGTGTCTGAGAGTAACCTAAAGTGTGCTACTTCGTAGTTATCTAATTTAATGATCTTATCCTTGTGTCTAGGAATGTAGTTTGGATCAGATGATGATGCAATACCGTCTGGGTCGATAGTAAATGTTACTTTAGCTGGTTCGTCAGGATCTTGACTCTCATGTCTTACCATACTGTAGACTGTGTAGGGTAGAACATTGTATACACCGAATTCTTCAGCTACCTCTAACTTTAAGAAGAAGTCTCCATACTTACACATATTACGAGTCCATGACCATAAGTTAAACTCAAGGTTTAAAACATCGTAGAATAAGTTATGAAGGATTTTTTTAACGTTTTCGTCAGACGACTTGATAGTTAGAATGTCGCCCATATCGTTTTTAAGAGTAGCTTCGTCAGCTAAGATATCTAATGCTGAAGCAATAATAGGATCTGTGTCCATTGCTTCATAATCAGAATATAATTGAATCCTTAACGTCTGATAGTTCAGGTTAGGATTGAAAATGTTCTTATTGTTGTATAAGTATAGTCTTGAGAATCTATCTACCAGAGAGTTGGTTTCATATCTACCTGTACTCTGAATGTGATTAACGTCAGCTACCTTAAGCTGATTTCCGCCGACGTTGCGAATTACTACGTCGGTAGAAAATAATCTCTGCAGTCTACCAAATAAGGAAGTATCAGCCATGTAAAAATAGTTTAATTATAAATAGGCCTACTAAAGTAACCAGGATATGTCCTGTTCACCATCAGGGGTTTTTACAATATATGGATTATTTTGCATATTACCAACTGAATATGCAGCTCCTTGCCTCTGATTTAGATTTGAAATAGCTGATAGGTTTGCTCTAGATAAGTCCATACCCTGCTGTCTTAATCTTAGTGCTGTATCTCTAACGTACAACCCTGTTGCGAATGCCATTACTAAGTCATCATTATAGTTAGTTTGTGCTTGTGCTTTTCCGTTCTTCCATACAAATACCCTCATCTCTTTTAATAGACGTTGAGATTTTATAGTCACGGACCTTTCTCTGATGTAGTCCATCATCTTAGCAATAACTAAAGGACGAGTTCTCATAGACATTGTAAAACCGGGAGTAAGATTACCTCTCTCCATCTTAGTCATATAACTCTCTACAGTATCTTGATCTGACTTAGAAGAATAGTACATGTTCTGGTAATCCCTTTCTATGATCTGTTCGATAGTAGACCATCCTATATTTGCATTTTCTACTACAAGTAGTGCGTTATTATATTCGGAGGCTACTCCTACTAATAAGTTCCCGAATTCCTTAGGAGGTACTTTACTCTTAAATTCAGCTACTTGATTTGCTCCTTCGATATCAAATACATGGAAGGTAGAAAAATCTTGTCCGTCACCTCTAGCGACGTCGGCTACTACCATATACGATTTTGTGTAGTCCGGGTACTCCCATATCCAGTAGTCTCCGCTTACTCCTCTTTTTTCAGTAGGATCTTGCTGAGAGGTAGTTTCCATGTAAACTAAATCTTCAGGCTCGAATACCGTATCTCCCGATGATAAGAAGTCACAGTCACACTCTTGAGCAGCCATCCTCGGACCTAAGTCAGCATCTTGTTGATCTCTCCATTCTTGATTCCTCTCAGGATGTACTTGCCAGGGTAGCCTGATGGGTATGAAGCTATTCTCTCCAGTCTCTGCCTTTTCAAAGGTTTGATGGAACCAGTTACCAATACCGTTGGGAGTTGATAAAGCCATACACTGGCCTCCGGTAGCAAGAGTTTGTTGTGCTGAAGCGTAAGTTTCTTCAATATTATCGATAAAAGCTGCCTCATCGATCAATAGTAACGATACTGCTTCTGAACGTGCAGCATCTGAATTGGATGATTTAGCTGATATTCTTGAACCGTTTTTTAATCTTAACGAGAGTTTGTTCTTCTCTACTGCTTTTAACTGTAACCAGGAAGGTAACTGTTCATACATAAACTGCACTTTAGTTACTAGGTTACGTGCAGTAGCTTGAGTAGTTGCTAGTGCTAATACGTTCTTATCTTTATGAAAGAGCATTAACCATAATGCGTAACCAGCAGCTAAAGTAGAGATACCTAACTGTCTTGATTTAAGAGTAATTAGGTACTGATGATCTCTAAATAAATGCAGTACCTTATCCTGGAATGGGTAGAGATTGAATAGAATACGTCCTCTTTGAGGGTGCTGAATATAGCAGTATTTTTTCATAAAGTATGCAGGATCTTTTGCACACTTAGCGTATTCCTGTATTACTATTTTCTTTACATCTTGTTGACTCATAGCATTATTACTACACCGATGACTATTCCGGCTAGAGAACCTCCAACAAAGCCTTGAAACATCTTACCCCTTAGTGCTACTTTATTAGCCAAGATAATTTTTTCTTTTGCTTCAATCTGTCTGTCTTTCTCTTTACCGATCTCTACGTAGTTGTCGATCTTATCATCAAGTATACCGATTTCGCTATCTTTAGCTTCAATAGCAGTTTTTAGACTCTGAATGTCAATAAGATAACTTTGAGCGGTTGTTTCACACAAATCTCCTTTTTCTAAATCTTCGATAATCTGCCTTACCATTTCATCAGGAAAACAAACTAGCGTATCTCCTTCGTTACTTACTGTAACGCTCTGTGAAATAGCTGGCGAGCTGAGCAGTAGAAAGCTTATTAAGCTCATCCATTTTACGATTGAATGCATCTTTTTCTTGTTTACGTTTTTGTTCTTCGTCGTGTAGAGCAGCTAAAGCACTATCGGCTTTTGTTCTGAGAAGTTCTTTTTCTAAATCAAGTAACGTAATACAGTTTTGTAGTGAATCTACAGTTGTTTGACTCTGCTCAATCTCTTCTCTGAGTTTATCTTCGTATTTGTTTGCTAGAGGGGATAGTAGTCCAAAAGCATACATTGCAGCTATTGCTACTGCTACTATAACTATTATATTGTTTACCGTAACTTTCATATATATAAATATATGTTAACTAACTTTTAAGTGCACTGATGAGATTGAGCTTTGGGAGCCGGCATAGTTTACAATATCTGTAATAGCATCTGTTACCTTATCTTTGTCTCCAGTTTCTAATACCTTAATAACACAAAGTGCTTGATATTTAGAGGAAATCCAATCTGTAGATTTCTCTTTTAGTTCTTCTGCTGTAATAGTAAAATCTCCGAATCTTTTTGCTAATTCAATAAACTCTTGTATAAATGAATCTGATAAGTCTACTGCTTTCTTAAGTGCTTCATTTTGTGCCGGTATATCACCTGCGCTGTTTTTAGCTAGAAGCATCTTCAATACCCCGCCACCAATCTTACCTTGAGAAGCTGTCTTACCTTTTAGCTCACCTTGGAAGCTTGATCCATCTGTTGAGAAGGTTCTCAATTGCATCTTAGCGTTAGACTTAAAGTTTATGTAAGCATCTTTAGAAGTAGGGGATACAATAGAAGAAGCATACTCGTCTTTTTCCGATTGTAACTGTCTAGCTCTAACTGTCAATTTACTTTCAGGTCCTAATTTCTTTAATGATGCTCCTAACAGCTTTCTTTCATCAAATAGTTCTACCATCTGATTATTTAATTCAGCAATACTGTCGGTTTTAAACTGTATATTTCTTACTGCTGGGGACACTATCCAGATATCTGAAGGATTCCATTTATCATCTTGGATTTTCCATCCGTTAGCTTTCCTAACTGTTCTCCAGGCTTGGTAGATTTTATCTACAAACTCAGATCCTCTGTGAAATTCAAATCCTGTACCGGCATACCCCAACAACATCTTTGCTGTATTAACAAAGGTATTAGCCCATCCTGGTGAGTTCTGAATAAAGTAAATTATATCCTCAATGGAAGAAGTAGTGTTAATATCTTTAGCAATAGACTTTAGATTATCTGATGTTAGATCTTTTGTGGTGATCTCAGATCCTATCTTTTGAGCTAAAGCGTTTACAGCACATTGGCAAGATTCTTGAATAGTAGTCTGTGCTGCTCCGCCGCCTGATCCTGCTCCGCCACCGAAGTCGGTAGTCTTTTTTAGTTTACTGGTAGTAATTGTATTACCGTCTTTATCTTGTAGAGTAACAGGTCCTTTAGCTGGTGTCCAGTCTTGGAGTTCAGCTACTTTTTCACCTTTCGGATCGTATACAATAAATGTTTCGCCTCCTTTATCTAACTCTAAAGCTTCGCCGCTTTTTATCTTTTGAATTAAGATATCAACTCTTTCTTCTTTAGTTTTAGAATTTTGCTTACCTAATTCCTTAGGTGTTAAAGGAGTCTCTTTTAAATCTATGCCGAAAACTTCTCTAAAGATTTCAAGATCTTTTTCGTTAGTCATGTCAGGATATCCCTTTTCAGTTCTCCATGACCACTCTTGTATGAGTTTATCTAGTATATCCATTTTTAAGCTTCTACGCCTGCAAAGACGTCTTCTTCGCCACCACCTGCTGCCGGTGCTTCGGCTCCAGTATCTGCACCTAAGTCTGCGCCTGCTTCGGCTCCGCCTTCTGCTCCAGGAAACTCTCCGCCTCCTCCTTCAGCACCTCCGAATACATCTTCTCCAGATGCTGCATCATCAAATTGGGAGGTAATAGGACCTGATGCTAGCATATGTCCGATCTTATCTAAGCATTGCTGGTATTCTGATACGTTGTTTAAGAAGTATCTTTTTCCTTCTACAGTAGCTTGAAATCCTTTTCCCATCCATTTTAATTGAATGTCTTGTCCGTTTTTAAACTCTACTTTAAATGTAGATGGTTTTGGTGACATCCAACCTACTTTTTCTACAAACTCCTCAAACTCAGGAGTCATTAAGTGTACTAAAGTCTTTTTTAATGTAGGGAATTTAGCTAAGATGTCGGCTGTTGGATCAGCTTCTTCTGCTGCTTCTACTTCTTCGGAATCAGCAAATTCAGTATCAGGAGTTTCTTCTGGTACTTCCTCAGTCTCCTCTTCGTCGCCTTCAGCTTCTGATAAGTGGCCGGCGTATCCTTTAACTACGTTTCTAGGGTCAGCCATATCTAGACCTTTCTGAAGGAAGTCTACTCTCTTTTGGATCACTCCTTTCATTAGCTGGAGAGTCTCTAGGTCAAACTCGTCTTCAACAGCATCTAGAAACTCTTGAGTTTCCATTTCTGCAAGAAGTGTTCTTAGTTGAGTTTCGTTTAGACTGTAAGCTTCTTCAGGAAGAATAGCATTCATTGAAGCTGTTTCTGCTAACAATTCGTAGTAAGCTTCTTCGATAATATCTTTTAAGTCCTGTTTAGTCATCTTATCTTACTCTACAATGATCTTTACCTGTTAAATAAGGCTTTTTACATTCAGTACCTTTAACGTGTGTTCTGCCACATTTACCGCAACAAGTAGCTTTATTCTCAGTCAAAGATTCATCAACCTCGCCTTTATATTCCTGTCCTGCTCCGATACCGGCTATTATCTTTTCTAGTTCAGCGGATAATGCTTTTTTCTTAGTAGTAAGGTCTTTTAGTATAGGTACTACTGATTTGTCTCCTTCTTTGTATTTCTTAGCTAGCTCTTTCATTTTAGTAACGGTGGCGTCTAGTTCTGTACGTACTGTCTTTTCGCCTCTCTTTCTAGCTTCTTTCAAGAACTTCTCGTTGTACTGTCCTAGGTTTATAGTATGTACTTTATCTAGAGAATCTTTAATCTTCATTACAATACCGTCATTCTCGATAACTTTAACTACCCCGTAACCTCTTAGTTGTAACTCTTTACCAGGTTTAATTTTCTCAAACTCTGCTTTTTTAATCTCGTCTAACGTATCTTCTTTTAGATTTTGTTCTCTTCTTGCTTTTTCGTCAGCTGCTAATTTTTCTAAACGTTTTTCGAAAGCAGATTTTTCTTTAGGTTCTGCAGTATCGTAGTCTGGTAAGTTAGCGAGTAAAGAGTCGGCCATTGTACTTAACTCTTCGTCAGGATTAACATCCTTACCTTTTAATGCTCCAAATTGCCAAGCATCTCTCAAGTATTGAAATACTAAATCTTCTTTAGTACGTGGTTCGTAATCCTCTGCTAATTCTTCTCCAGAATGTCCATCTACTGCGGCATCGATTTGAGGCTTCATAGTCTCAAACTCTAAATAATGAGTAGCTTTAGATATGTACTCTCTAGCCATCATTACCTTGTGTTGCCACCAGTTAGGAAAATCTACATGATCTTCCATTTGTTCGTAGTGGTGGAGTAACTTATATAGTTTAGCAGCGTAATCCGCAGTATCAAAAGCAAACTGTTTTAACATACCGGGTTCGTCGTCTATATGACCTATAGAGATATTCTCTTCTTCCATCGGTGCAATCTTTGCACCTTTCTTTTTCATCTCCATTTCTTCTTCAGGAGTTACGACTTGAGCAACAGTCTTACCAGAAGGTCCTGTTACTGTTTTTAACTTTCCTGTGTTTTCTGCTAGTACTTCTTGAATAGCTTCGGTGATAGTTTTTTTATTAAAAGACATGGCCATATTATCTTGTTTCTTTATAAATAGCAATTAGTCGTGGTAGTTAATGAATCTACGTAAAGCCTTAGCTTTAGTACTACCTTTATCTTTCATGCTACTGAGTTTCTGTCTTACTTTTGATATCTTGATCTTACCGTCTTCTCCTTTTAGGCTAGAGTCTTTAGATAAAATTCCTGGGTTCATTGCTTTATGAACATCTTTAGCTTCTTGCATCTCTGCAAGTACCTCTCTTACGATTTCTGTTAATTTTTCTCTAGTCATAGCTGTATAATAGAAACTACAAAAATATTATATTAGGCCTCCTGGTCTCCCTGACGTAGTTCTTCTTCGGATATTTGAGGTAGGAAACTTCATCAGCTACTTTTCATTTCTTTCTTGCCAGTCGTATGAGATGCTATCTTTCTGAATAGGACCTCCTTTAGCCCAAGTTCTACAAGTTCTAGCTGAGTGACATTTAAAATGATGCATCCAACAATACCCTAATCTTCCATCTTCATCAGATACCTCACCAGGCATACAGTTTTCCATTCTTGGAGAAATATCAAAAGCTACACAGTTGCCACACAGTGACTTCTTAGCTGCTTCTTCAGTAGTATCCCAATGCTTAGCAATATCTTTCCAGTAATCGCCGGGTTCATCTACGTTTAATGGACCGTACTTAATGTGATCGGCTTTGATTGAAGCATCTCTATTCTTAGTGTTGATTTCTAAGTCTAAAGTAGCTACCGGACATTCTGTAGCAGCTTCTAATAAGATGTTGGTTAGCTTTCTCATTTTTTCTTTTTCTTAGAGCTGTAGTTAGCAACACCTACGTTTCTACATTGACTAATAGCCATTGATTTGTAGGCTGAGGTTTTCATGCCGTATATGCCGTCTACTTTTTTATGGCAAGCGTCTTTTGGTTTACCGTCTGCTCTATGGGTAGCGGTTGCTTTACCAGGTTTCTTTTTCTTCTCAGCAAGCACTTCACGAACTAATTGCTCTAATTGCTCAGTAGTTACTTTTCCTTTCTTAGTATTAGTTATTACTTGAGCTCCTTTCTTACCTGCTGCTTTTGTATTTTTACTTTCTCCTAAATTAGTAGACTGGGTACCGCCTTGAGGTTTGATATAATCAGAAGCGAAAGCTTTTAAACTGTCGACTGATTGAAATACCGGTGTTCCTTTTTCTTCTCCAGTTTCTACATCAATTAATGAATATTTAGCTCTATCGGAACCTATCTTAATTAACTTAAAGATAAATTCCCCGTATCTTGATTCTAGTTCTTGAGGCCACTGTTCTTTCACTTCTCTAGTTACTTTTGCTTTTTTAGTATTACTTACAAACTGCTTACCTTTCTTGCCACCTTCCTTTTTCTTTCTAGCTGTAGCTGCTCTTTGTGACTGGGTCATTGAGTTTGCTTTTGCTTGAGGTAGACAGCGATCAGGATTACTCTGCTTTTTAGATGTACCGCAAGGACCGCCTATTTCACCGGATGATGTGATTCTTACCCACTTCTTTTTAATCCAGTCACGAAGGTTTTCAGCCATGACAGAATCCTCTTGAAGTATTTCTTCTAGAAGCTCTCTCATGAAAGCGTATGTAGCGCTATCAATGTTCTTCTTGTTGAAAGAATCTTTTGTCATTTAAATCTATCTTTATGACTAATTCACCTTCGCCTTTTATGACTCGGTGCCAATCGTGCCTTTCTATAAATAGTAAGTCTCCTACCTCTAGTTCATATGGTAGTTCGTTGTCGTACTGAAAGCCCCATCCTTTACCGCATTCTAAGATTGTAATCATCCTATCCTCATCATCCTGGTGCCATTTAAGTTCTTCAGGATCTACGTTGGGAGAGAAGCTTCTTATTATACAGTCTTTAGTTACTGAGAGGTTGTGGTAAGGTCTACCAGTATCCTCCAAAGCTTGATTTGAGTCCGAGTAAGCTTGCATATCTTGGTAATCGGCAAGACCAGTATCCTGCTTTAGTTTTATCTTTTTTAGCCGGGCAGTTGTGGCGGTCTGAGAAGGCTTTTCTTGCTTCTTTGTTATTAATCTTAGCTGTTAATCCGCCTTTAGCATCTCCAAAGTTAACTACTACAACGTTTCCTTTATCGTTCTTAGTATATACTTTGTACTTCTTAGGGCCTGAGCTTCTCATTGGTTTGTTGAGCTTAACCTCTTTACCTTTATATTTTGCTTCGCTAATGGTGTCTTCATTCTCTTCTGTGATATCCACTACCCATATATCTGGGTCTGGATCTTCTTGAACTAACGAGGCAAGAACGTCAGCACCGGTAATTACTTTGTAATTAACTTGATCTCCTTCCATGTACTTTAGTACTGTTGGCATTTGAACTTCGTCGGTATCGGAGAATGTTATGTTTGGTTCCGGTAGCTGTCCTAGGAATGTTTTAATATCTGAGTACTTAGTTTTGTATCCTAACCCTCCTGCTGCTTTAGATTTTCCGGCTATATTTAACCATCTGTCTTCACCCATCTGCATTACCATTGGCTCTTGAGAAGCTGATTTCCAGGATGCTGCTGGTGATGGGATTACAACTGCAATTTCGTTTATCATTGGAAAGTCTAAAGGTACTTTCTTACCTTCAAATATTCCGAACTCTCCTACTTCGGTTTCAAATAAAAGCTCCATATCCTCTAAACATAGTTCAGTAAGGATACCTTTGTTTATTAAATGACGGGCTTGCTTGATAGTAGAGAAGTATGCTTCTGAACCTGGACGGTATACGTTTTCGTATAACGGTGTTTTAGTATCAAGATGGTATTTCATACCTTCTGTTAATACTTCTGTTAGTTTGGATTCTGTTAAAAGCATAAAGTATTTCTTTATAAATAGTTACTCCATATGCTCCTTGAGGTGCTTGAGGTATTCGTTCATACCTGTGATCATTTCTTGCTTCTGTTTCTGAGTGTTTCCTTTCCAGTCTTCTACATCTCCTTCTTCGGTAACAAATGTCATTGTTTCATTAACTTGTTCTGTTACCCATTGTTCTAATCCTATAGCCCAAGCTTGCATATTGCCTTGCATCATCTGCTTTTCGTACTGCTCGTATAATCCAGCTTTACGTAAGTCAGCTTCCATATCAACAGTACAGTTAAAACAGAATCCATGAATCTTGTACATCTTCTTAGATAAGTGATGTTTCATTGATCCTCCGCATTTGGGGCAAGTCAGAGGTACCTGCATAGATTTTTTAGCTTGATCTAACTTAGTTATATTTTGTTTAACACCGTTTTTAATCGTCCAGGTTCTACCATCTTCCTCCCAGATGTCACCTTCGCTATGCTTTTCTTTTCTTTTAGAGTAACCGGTTCCGATTGTGGTACGGCTAGTGAAATCTTTCTTAACTAAGTTTCTAACTCGATTGACTGCTCTAGAATCAAATTCTTTCTTCAGTTGACTCTCCTTCATCTTCTTTATATAACTTTCTTAATCTTTCTAAAACTGATGAAATATCAGATGCATTCTCTGGGTGATGTATACCGATACCGCCTGCTGCTTCCCAGTTGGAGATGTTATCTCTTCTATCATCTATTAATATAGGAATAAATCCTTGAGATATATCCTTTATTGCTATTTCTTGCTTATCTTTTGATCTCTTAAATATAACATCGCTAGAACTTAATCCTAAGTTTTGACCTGCCCATTGAGTTTTCCCTTCAGTTGCTGTAGGGTCAAAGTTGCTAAAGTCTCTGTAAGCTCTAGGAGGTGCTGTTAGTAGTTTGGGATCATATTGCTTGATCGATGCCCATAATTGACGTCCTGATGGAGTCCATGGCATACCTGACCAGAACTTAGCTCCTACTCTTCTGATCATTGCCCAAAAGTAAGGTGCTCCTTTTTCAGCTTCAATCTCTCTAGGACTTTTGCCGAATAAGTATTCAAAGCGATACTTAAAATCGCATAATACTCCGTCCATATCACAATATAAACGGTACTTTTTTAATTCAGGATTCATATCCTCCTTTGTAACTTCAAACAAATCTAATAAACTTTGCATTATAACTCTTGCCTAATACCTAACGCAGGTAATCTCTTGCGCCATAAGTTAAGAACTTTTTCTTTGTTATCCAATGAAATCATCGCTTTATCTAAATAATCATTCACTACATCGGCAAACGGTTTTTTAGATTTTTTAGCTTTATAATATAGTCCTTGAATCATAGCATCCACTTCTTTTGGAAGAGAGAAGTAAGAATCTTTATCTAATAAACCTGAGTCGATCATATCTCTTAAGTCTTGATCGTCAGGTAGATATTTACCGCTTCTAATATTCTCTCCGTCTTGAGTGAGGTGTTCTAATTCATGACGAACTACATCCTTAATATCCATTGATACTTCTTGCCAGTTTGGGTTTTTAGGGATTTGGAAATTAACGTTAATCATCGGTTGAATTTCTTCTCCATCGTCGTCGAAGCCGGCATTAGCGCCTCCGTCTACTTTGTAAGTATCTTCTGTAAAGTTTACTACTCCCATAAAGTCAAATTCGAATTGAGTAGATTCAATATCTACTTCATCGTAATCTGGGTTACCTACTCTAAATTCAAATTCTGCTTTTTTATCTCCTCTATCGTAAGCATCTTTAAATGCTTCAAAAGCGATACGAGATAATCTGTTTGTGAGTGTATCGTATTTTCCTTCTGCCAAAACTGTTTCTACAAATCTTTTACCAAATGACACTCCGGTTGATCTTAATTTATTTGAAAGACTGGCTGGTAGTTGGAGTCTTGCAGCAATCTTTTCAATATTATCTCCATGATCTCTCTGCAAGCGTATTACCTGTCTTATTAAATCCTCTTTTTGTGCTCTAGATAAAGATTCTATAATAGCAGACTCATCGAGAGTTTCTTGCTCTTTATTTGAATTTTCCCAATCCCTAAATAAGAAGCTGCCTTTAGCGTGAGCTTCTTGCTCAATCTCTTTTAATTTTTCATCAGCATGAACATCAGTGGTATAGAAAGTTAGATCTCTACCTTCTAAGTTCTGCATATGGTGTATAAGTTCATGACAGAAACTTCTTAATACATCCTTAGGATGACGTCCTGTAACATATAAAACTATCTCTTGAGTCTCTGGCTGATAGTAACCTGTTCTACCGAATAGGTTTTCGGCGTTCTCTTCATCTTGTCTGATTTTAACCTCTGGAATAGGAGTAACTTTCATTCCTTTAGTCATACAGTACTCTAGGATTGAAGCAATATGAGGTGCAAAATTAAATTGACCGATTGTTTCTTCTGCTACTTCTGGTAGTTGTCTTTGATGAGGAGTCCAGTCGTCTTGGTGGTTCTTATTCTTATCAAAATACGGTACTGATACTCTAATATGATCTTGTCTATACTCTACATCGAATTCATCTGGTAGAGCGTCTTGTAATATCTTTGTGTAGTTTTGAAGCTTTTGTCTTTCTTCGGAAGGAAGGACTGCAATAGGTGCTACAGGAGATCCTTTGGTGATTTCAGCTACTGCTAATTTAGGCGATGTAGCATTGGTTCTGAATTCAGGTTCTTTAGGAGAATTTCTTTTATATGCAGTTTTAAGTACCAAATCTTTTAGGTAATCATCTCCATACCCTTGATTTACTGCAGCGATATCTACTAGTTTTTTTAAATGAGTAAATACTCTATTCTCTCCTGCACCTAGAAAGTCTAGTTCATCGGGATACTTATCGTGTATCTTCTGCATTAGTTCGATAATATCTTCTTCAGTCAAACCTCTTTCAACTACCCTCTCTTTAAAGTGAGTTGTGAAGTTAATATCAATATCAAGATCAGCGAACATACTATCAAGAGTTCTTTCTAACTTGTTGAAATCTACTTTTTCCTCGTACATGAAGTTGGTAAACAGCTCATCGATAGCATCTGCCATTTTAGTTTCTGGTGTCTTCACAATATCGTATACTTTATCTTTATCTACTCCGTCAGGCAGTGCTTGGAAAAATGCTTCCTTATCTCTTGCCTTTAGTGCTTTTCTTGCTGCCGTACCGCTAACATCTGTACCGGTTGATTCAACAACCTCTACATTTAAGTTAGGGTACTTTTCTCTATTCTTCTCTAAGTAAGCAGTTCTGTCAGCAATATCAGCTTTATCTTCTTCATCTCTAGCTCCTAAAAACCAATACACCTCATCTTCCGGATTCTTTGTAGCGTAGGAGTACACATGTCCGATAGGAGGTTTAGTTGCCGGTACTATCTCTAGATTACCGTTTAAGTTATCTTTATATAGGTTCCAGATAGCTACAGCTTGAGATTGATCGATACCGTCTCTAATATTCTTACCGACAAAGATAATCATCTTATCTAAATCGGGTACTTGAGCTAAAGCTTGCTTAACTAATTCATAGTGACCTTTGTGCGGTGGTTTGAATCCTCCTCCAACTACTCCTACTTTCATGACTGTACGAATTGACTGAGTTTAGATTGTGCTTCTTCAAAACTTACTGATTGTTGCACTCTTTTAGAAGACTGTTCCTTAGAAAGCAAATCAGCAATTTGTTGATTGAGTTCTGCTTTTCTCTTGTCAGACTTAGCTTGTTCTTCTGGAGTCTTAGGTTTACCTTTCGGAGAAGGAAACATCTTCTTTATAGCCTCTACATCGTAACTCTTATCAGCATCAGCAGGATCATTATCGATTACTACGATATTGTCCCCAAATGCTTCCATATAGATATCTAAGTTCTTAGCTAATCCTGACCAGCTGCTTAGTACTGCAGGTGTTGGTAAGCTTCTATCTCTCTCAGCGTTCCTCTTTAACGAAGTCATTGGAGAGACATAAAGAGCAAACATAAATGTATTATATCCAAGTCTCTCTAAATCTGCTTTCTTTTTCAATAACGGTTTAAATGCAGCGCCTGTGCCGTCAATAACTATATTAAGTTTATCTTCAATAGCACTTACTTCTTTCTCTCTTGTAGTCTTTCTAGCACTACCCATCATCTTAGCAGCTTGAGAGAGTTGGTCTGGTGTCATATCTTTGAACTTAATCTCAGGACCGAACTCCTGTTTCAAAAGCACTTCATAATCATCATCTACGTTTATTATCTTAAAATTCTCTAAATTAAGTTTTCTTAAAATAGTAGACTTACCGGAACCGGCAGGCCCAGCCATAAAGATGGCTTTTGGTGTAGATGATTCTTCAGAAAGAAGAGCTTCGATTAATCTCATAGTTTTACTTTGGTAGGATAACTATTATAAATAGGTTCTGTAACCGGGTTATCTAATTTGTATAAACTATAGATAGTCTGGAATAAGTCAAAGTTTTCATCAATCTTATCGATTTGTTTTATCTCCCAACCTTTTCCCTGGTAGAGTCCTTCTTTCTTAGAAGGACCTCTCTTAGAAGATTTTAACCATAAGATACCGGTTCTGTCAATCTTTTGTCCAAACATCTCTTCCCAAGCTTTAGCGTAAGCTGCTAACTGCAAGTCATAAGAACGGTGGAGGTTATTTGAAGTCTTAACATCTAATAACCATCTTTCACCATCCATCTCTACAATTAAATCAGCAGTTCCTGCATACTTATATTTGTCTGAGAATGTGAATTCTTCAGCAGCAATAACGGTCGGTTTATGCTTTTGAAAGAACTCTGCAGCTCTTAAAATCATCTGCCATACTACTAAGTTGTACTTCGCATTACCAAAATCATCCATCCAGGTAATCTCTTTACCTGCAATTAGATCTTCTACAGCCTCGTGCACAGCAGTACCTTCGTTAGCTGCTTTTCTCATAATAAGGTCAGCGTTATGACCTACATCTTTTAGCCAGTTATCGAAGAATTTATTCTTAGGCATGTACTGTAGTACAGTAGTAACAGAAGGGTAGTATACTCCTTCTTCCTTTTTGTACACGCGGCGGTCTAAAAACGTTATCTGTTCTAGGGTACCGTCATACATTAAGTTCTTTCTTTTATGTTCATTCAGAACATTAGCACCTTTATAAATCATGCTAGTTGTAGTTTGTGCTTCAAGAGGTCGCTGAAGGTTAGCTCTTGTGCGGTTTGTACGTGTTGGGTAAAATTAGAGAAACCCATCTCGCTTGGATCTTTGTCTACCATATCTACTAAGAAGACACGTTTTCCCATTGATAAAAACTGCTCAGAATAGCTTAGCGCTTTCTTTAATGCATCCTTATCTAATGCTATATAAATGTCTTGAACCTTAGAAGAAACTAATTTCTTCATTAAGCTCTTAGATAATGTCTTACCTAAGATTGGAACGGCATTACGCTTAACAGCTATTGCATCAAATACTCCTTCAACAAGTATTATAGGCTGATTCCAGTTAATCATATTTTCAAATACGATAATATCTTTAGAGGCGGATGGATTCTTATACTTCATAAAAGCATCTTCAAACGACCTACCTACAAAAAAGTTTAGTTGATTATTTTCGTTATACGATGGGATAATTATTCTTCCTCCATAATCACCGGTCATACAGTATCCGATGTTATATTTAATAAAATCGTTATCAGTTAATCCTCTTCTATATAAGTACTTTCTGATCTTATTAGCAATAATCGAAGTAGTTGAGGCTGAGTATAATGGTTGAAACTCTTTCGGTAATTCAACTACTTCTAAGTCGTGATAGGTAATCTTATCACCTTTCTTAACGTATTTAAGTACAGCGATAGCTTCTTCTTTACCAATTTTTAATTGACGGAGAAGTGACTTAATAGTACGGCCGCGTGTATTACATACCCAACACTCCCAAGGATTATGTCCTTTCTCGTCGGAAGTTATCTTGATTTCAAGCTTAGGTTTACGGTGATTGCAAAACGGACAGTGAAAGGCATAGTTATCCCTTGCTCGTTTGTGAGATTTACCCAAAACATTTTCGACTGCATTAAGCAGTAATCCATTCTCCATATAGAGAGTCTAACTAGTTATAACTAAATATAAGAAATTATTCCTTAGGAATCAACTTTAATAAAGTCTTTCTGATAGAACTTACCTAAGA
>Ga0222718_10002435_pt1 | contig 16748 bp, 29 predicted proteins | sample C33_27DmetaG_FD_165045 | JGI IMG/M metagenome (GOLD analysis project Ga0222718, IMG submission 165045) | Estuarine water microbial communities from San Francisco Bay, California, United States - C33_27D | ecosystem: Environmental > Aquatic > Marine > Unclassified | place: USA: California... | reverse complement strand
TCAAGCTGTTCAATGGCAGACATAGCTGTGCGTGTTACAGCACCAGCAGGTGACTTCATTGGGAAGCTGAACACTGTAGTGCTGTCAGGCTTCATCACATCCGGCTCTGCAGGAATACCCTCAGAGATGAGGAACTGCGTGATGGGGTCTTTGTTATCCCCACGTACAGTACGCACATAGTACGGATTGTGACGGGCATGAATGCCACTGGCACTGTCAACAAGCTGACTGACTGTACCGCTAGGCTTGACACAGGTAATAGCTGCTGACTGTGAGATGCCAAGTTCTGCTGACAGAAGACAGTTTGTATCTACAGCAACATTTTTGAGTGCCTCAAGTGTAGCACCAATGTTCGTGCCAAGATGAGCAGACTTACCTGCCATCAGAGCATTGTCCATGATGCCAGTCAGTGACACGCCAAGCAGACGTTCTTCCTCTGTATTCTTCTTCCATATGGAACGAAGATACTTGAAGTCGGTAAGCGTGGCTTGGAACGTGCCAAGGATAGTAGCAAGGCGAACTTTATCAGTCAGTGTCTGCTGTGTGTCAGTAGAACGAACTACAACCTCAGACAGATTACAGAACTGGTATGGACGCAGGATGATTTCGCTGCAAGGGTTACACCCAAAGTCATGTTCAATATCACGACGCCCATTCTTGGCAGCTTGCTTCTTAGCTGACTGCCTGTTGAAGATACCACGTTCACCTGACTTGCTCTCATACAGAGACAGCCATTCACGCATGAACGTACCCATCTGTGGCTTTTCTTTGTAGGCAACGCTGTTGTTAGCCAGCGCACGTTGCCCCTCGTTTTCCCACCACTGTCCTGCCTTTGCGTGACGCATCTGGTCATCGTTCAGGTTGGACAGACTGATAAGTGCGCTGCGTCGGACACCACCCACGACGACAACCTCACCAATCTTACACATGATATCGTGACATTCCATTGGGTACAGGCGACGACCTGCTGCTGTCTTGAAGATGTCTACGATAAACTCAAACAACTCCTCAAGTGGGGCTGGGCCACTTGCTCTACCACCAAAGGTCTTGAGACGTGTGCCAGCAGGGCGAACCTCGCTGGTGTCCCATTGGGGTACTTGTCCTGCGTATAACAAGGAGATGAGTTCACGCAGGGACTTGGCCCAGCCCGGACGAGAATCGCCAACCTTGATAACAGTATCGGTACTGTGCATATCTTCGTTGACGATAGGCAGCTTCTCAACATGATGACGTTCTACTGAGAAGCCTACACCAGTGCCGCACATGAGGATATACATAGTCTCGTCAAAGGCACGAGGGTTATCCACAGGTACATAAGAGCAGTTGTAACCGCCTACATGACAGCGGTCAAGTGCGGGACCGGCAGTCATCAATGCTCTCATGCTTGGCATGATGTCTTGGTTAAGCACCGCTTGTTCCAGTTCACCCCTCAGTGAATCAGGAAGCTGATAGTCATGCTTAGTGACCAGATGCTTAGTAATATAATCAAAGTATCGTGACACTGTTTCACTCCACGTCTCCCTTCGCTGTTCGTCTTCCTTCCACCGTGCGTACCGGGAAAGGGCAATAAAGTTTTGATAGTCTGTTGGTAGATAATTGTTCATGGTGTCTTACTCCGTTAGTGTTTTCATATGTCTGATTTCAGCACCCTCTACATCATAGAAGTATTCACGGATGCCGTCCTCAATCTCTATCCCCACATCCTCATCAGCAGGTATGGGGTACTCCTCTGGGTCAATGTCGATTGTGATGTATACTTTAACTCTCATTGGCCATAACTTCCTCAATCAACTTGTCCAGATACCACTTGGCTTTTTCCAAGTCCTCAAGTGGCTTGTCCTTGTAGCGGTAACGCCACAGATACTTGAGTATGTTGCCCTGTAGATAGAACTGGAACCCATCCTCTGTGGCAGCAGCGATAGCCTGAATACACTCAATGCCAGACTTGTTGTAGTGTGGTGGACTGTTCACCATGTCACTCTGCATAGCTGCTTGCCTCATAAACTCCTCGTGTCTCATGCTGAACCTCCTGTCTTGCTGTTGAATGTGAGGTGGACGACATTGCCGTCATACTCTTTCTCGACGCCCAACTCTTCCTCAAGTTCTACATCAAAACCTACCTCGTTGTCAACAACTTCCATGACATATGTATGCACAAGATTGCGAATAGATTCGTCAGCTTCCATGATTGGTACAGTAGAACAGATCATCTTACAGAAGTGCATAAGCTGGCCATATCCTTCGTCATTAAGAGGGTTGTCAGCACCCGCAATAATGGAGATGTCAACTTCACCTGTCCACTCACCGTCATCTACAGTGGGTCTGACACGGATCACAAAATCTTCTTCCAGTATATTCTCGTAGGTCGTGTCCATAATTATCTCCTTTTCACTTTGGTTCCATTAAACTTGATAAACTTAGGGTGCTTGTTCTTTCCCTTCTCTTTAAGCCAGTCTTCGGGAATGATGCGGTCATAGTATCTAAACCCGTACTTGATACACCACTCACCGTAGGTTGACTTGGCACCCTTGCGTAGCTTTCTCCTACTATTCTCGAACACAAAGCGAATGTCAAGTGCTGGATGCTGTTTCTTGATAGCAAGATGCTTGCGTCTGTCAGCAGCAGTGAACATGCCCTTCGTCTCAATGATAATGCCGTTGTGCAGCACGAAGTCTGGCGTGTAGGTGCGGTAGGCTAGGTCTTCCCACTCAATCTTGACTTGCTCATATAGATAATCAATAGAGAGTTCGTCAAGATAGAGAGATACCTTATGCTCTAGTCCACTCCTGTATCCGTATTTCCGTGCTGCACGAAATTGTTTTGCGTTAGGCATATTCTTCCGCCAATGATACATAGGCTACAGTCTTGGGCTGCTTTGCCTGTGACGCAACGGATGGGCGTTCTTCTAGTCCGGGCCAGCAAGTAAAACGATAGCGACAGAACACGCAGTTCTGATCAAGTACCATGTTGCCTGTCTCTTTGCCCCTGAACTTCTCAGGCACAGCCTCAAAGCAACGCTTGAACTCATTAGTCTCCAGCGTCTTGGCTGTTTCCTTGATACGTTCAACCTGCTTCTCGACATCGAGTCCTGTAGCTGGTACGTACTTGAACTCACCGTTGGCTTTGTTCACAACCCACCATCCACCGGCACGTTTGCCAGATGCCTTCGCGTACCCAGCAAGCTGGGACACATATCCAAATGGATCACCTACCCTGAGAGTGTCGAATGATTCAAACTTGTTATTGTAAGACCAATTAGACGCTGACTTAACATCGTCAACAGCACCATCAATAACAATATCGTAGGTGCCAGAGACGGATGTATCGTCATCAAGGTCAAGCGTAACTTTCTTATCATCTTCATACTCCACTCCTGCTTCCTTGAGTAGCCCCTTGAAGACAGCTTCAACGATGTCTCCAAGCATCATGTTCATCACGAATGTTGTTGGTAGAGGCAGTGCTTTCTCTGGTTCGTTCTTGTCAAACCAAAGCTGACAAGTCGGTCTGCCTACATTAGACATACGCAGACCAAACTCATCACGCTTATTGCCCCCACCAAACTGACGTGCAAGCGCACCCATAACATCAAGACCTACTTGCTGGATAGTTTCCACTGACATAGTGGACTTACCGTTAGCAGCATTCTCCATGTATTGATGCAACGCCAGTTCAGCAGGGTGGTTCATTACGCTACCTCATCTTCGATGTCAATCATCCCATCGGTGATTGCAATGTCATCATCATCGTCGTGCTGATTAGCTTTTTCAGCATATGTATTGATGATATACTCATTGTAGTTCTGCACCCACGCCATGAAGTCAGTGAACAGTTCTTGATCAGACTGCTCAATGTCCACGATGTTGGTCAGGTTGACCGTAGTCACCGGCAGGAAGAAGCTGTTACCATTAGGCAGCTTACGCTCCTCAGTAGCAGCATCCACTACGTGCTGGATAGGCAGTCGCTTCTGCTTTGCAAAGGTGGCGAACACTTCACCCCACCCCTTGAAGGCATCACGATTATCTACTTCCCAGATAAACGGAGTGACATCTACCTCAACAGGATTACCCTGATCATCAGTAGGATCAACCAGTTCAACTGTGCCAAAGATTACACGTACACGTTTGATCTGCTTGATCAAGTCCTGTGTCTTCTCTGGCAGAGACTTGAAGTCTTGGATGTAGCCAGCAGGTTTACCGCAGTTGAACCCACCGTCATTGTCCTTGAGGTCAATGTTCAGGGTGTCCGCCATGACAGTCTTGACGTAACGATTAGGCGTGTTACCAGACGCCATCATGAACCGCTTATACATAAACCTCTGCATGTAAGGGCGGATACGTGCGGACGAGGCGTAGTAGGTGGGGCCATCTGGAATCTCCAGCTTATACTGGCCACCCTCTACAACCTCAACATTCACCTTCTTGCCATTGACTTCGGCCATACCCATGATGGGTGTGTGATGAATACGAAGACGAGCAAGTGTGCTAGACTTTTTGCTGCTGCTTGTACCCTCGTTAGCAATGCCCATTGCTTTAGCCATTGCTGCATAGTTGTTAGTGTCAATTGTTGTGATCTCGTTCATGTATTTTATACTCCTTCTTTCGAGTCAGAAACCATAGTTATATCACGACACGTCCTTGGTGTCAAGCCAGTTGGGGCCAATTTTTGCCTCAAGTTCTAGTGGAACATTGAACACTAACCCCCAACGTATAGCGATCAAGTCAGGCAAAGCCTTGTTAGTCTCTTGTATTATCTCAATTACTCTCTCCTCTTCATCTGGATGAACATCAATTACGATGCTATCGTGAACAGTGTTTACCACACATGACTGCATCCCGTCAAGTAGTTTATCAATATGCAGCAGAGCCAGAGGCACAATGTCCGCAGTGGCGAATGACTGCACAGGATAGTTCTTGATCTGCGTGAAGTTAGATACGCGACCACTAGCCTTACGTACAACATCGGGGAATGCGAACTGCCTACCAGATGGCGTCGTAATGTAGCCTGTGTTTATAGCCTCTTTAGCCAGTCTGGAATGCCAAGCTGCGACCCCTTTGTATTTGTCCGTGAAGTGCGTGTAGTATTGGGCTTCTGCTGGCGTTCTGCCAAAGCCCGTTGCTCCATATAGCGGCGCGAATGTATGCGCCTTCGCAGTCTGTCTGTCCGTAGGCTGACCAGCATCGGTAATAACTTTAGCGGTGTATGCGTGAACATCAAACCCAGTAGATACTTCTTCAATTGCAACTCCATCCTGTGATAGGAATGCTGCTGCACGGAACTCAAGCTGTGCAAAGTCAGCTTCCATAATCTTACCACCGTCGAAGCGTGATACGAATACCTTCTTGACAGGGAACGTACCGCCGCGTGGCATGTTCTGCATGTTAGGGTCAGCACCACTAAACCTACCTGTGGAAGTGCGATGCTGTAGCAGACGAACATGCAGCTTACCGTCCTGCTTAGTGTACATACGTATGCCATCAACAAAGGATGACAGGTATGTATCGACAGCAGACAGGCGTCGAACCTTTGACAAGAAGTCAACAGCATCTGTCATTCCTTTGACACGTGCTGCCTTCTCCAGTGTCTCTAGGTTCTGCTTACTGGTACTAAAGCCATTGGCACTTGCCCACTTGGCAGACGGCGGCTTGAACTTGAGGCCAGCAGTCTGATTGGTAGGCTGGAACAGATAGCCCTGTGCATCACACACCTTACAGCGATTGGGCTTGGCGAAAGGTGTGCCGTCCTTCTTGACCTTACGGACATAGCCTGTGCCATTACACTCCCGACACTGCACTGCCCGTGTCTTGGCGAGACGAGTGGTATGTGCATTGACCAGATGACGGAAGGATGTATCGTCCATGTACGGGTCAATCTGTGTGGCCCAGAACTGCTTGTCGTTTACCTTGCGGCTGTAGATAACCCAAGACAATTGCTCTGGGCTGTTCAGGTTGATAGGTGTGTCACCCATCAGCTTACGCACGTGTGCTTGTAGGTCAGCGGTAAGCTGGTCACGTTCCTGCTCAAACTCAACACGTACATCTTCCAGTGCCTTGCTATCAACCGTGAACCCACGTTGGTAAATGCGGGACAGACAGACAGCAACCTGATTGGTCAGGTCCACTGTACCCATAAGCCCACTATCCGCTGGTGTATTAAGACGATAATACAAACGATCTGCCAGTTGCTGTGTAGCATGTAGGTCAGCAGACAGATACTCTGACAGTTCATCAATAGGAATGGTGCGTGTGCTGTAGCCCTTCTTGAAGTATTCCTTCAGGGTGTCTTGCTTCTTAGTGTCAAGATCGTAGCGTTCAGCACATGCCTCAAGCGATAGCGGCTCCTTGACGCCACGTTGCAGGACATACTCAGCCAGCATCGTGTCGAACACAGGGCCATCATACTTGAAGCCACTCTCCCAAAGCCACAGCAAGTCGTGTGCTGCGTTGTGCATGATAAGCACCGTGGCCTCGTCAAGCCACTTCTGAATGATGGAGAAGCCACCAATGGTAGGCTCCCTATCCTCGTGGTCAAATACAATCAAGTCTTCCTGCCCTTGATCAGTCAGGACGCCGACCATAGTTAGACTGTTGTCCGCCTCGAATGGATCAAGGTGCATCTTACCGTCACGGTGTGTGACTGTATTCTCTACGTCAAGTGTCAGTTTCATATCTATTCCTTCCTCATACTAAAGTATACTTTGCCATTCGCAGCGATGTGCGGAATGTTAGGATCAGCTTCATGCTTACCTGTATACTCAAACCGATATCCTTCGTTCCTCTTCTGTTCTACATCCTTGATAAACTCAGCGTTATCATTTGCGAACATAGCGAAAGCAAAAGTTGCGATCAATCCAAGCATTGTATATCACCCCTCGTATCTTGCTGTCAAGTAGTCAAGTTCACAATTGACCATACCGTGCCAACCATTCAGCTTGTTCTTGACAATGTTCATGTGCCGCATTGGGCTATCTTCATCCTGTCCCTCAACGGTTGCGGACTTTCCAATCAGGATCATCAGGTCAGCTTCTGCTGCTTTACCTGTACGTGATCCTTCCATCATGCTCTGATTCAACTGCGACCTGCCCTCTGCTTCTGCAGAAAGCTGGGACATGTAGAACACAGCGCAGTCATACGCTTTGGCAATCTGCCGTGCATGAATAGCACATGCCTTGAGTGCCTCATCCTGTCGGGCGAAGCCGCCCTCTGCCTTGAACTTGTCACCCATGTCAAGCACGAGAACGTCAGGGCGATACGTCTTGGCCACACTCTCTACCCAATTCATGTCACGACCAGATGCTTCCTTGATCCTGATGTTGTTCATCACAGGCTCATACAGAGACTTAGCTTTACCCATGTTCTCCTTGACCTCACGTGCTGACATGCCAGCGGCAGCGGTCAGGTATCGTGCGCCAACACGGTGTGTAGGTTCCTCGTTACATAGGACTACACACTTGGCACCCTGATGTGCAAAGCCATTCGGACCTGCAATCAGGCTGGCGTGGAACGATGTCTTGCCCGTGTTGGGACGTGCGCCTACCTCAATAAGCTGACCAGCACTAACACCTTCAACCTTACGAGCAACGCTGGATATGTTGAACGACCACCGTGCTTCCAGTTCAGCCTTCGCCATTAGCGTTTCAATGGTGATGTCATCCCACTCGATATTGAGGTTGGGCGTGAAGTCATCGCCGTAACGCTCAAGCAGGTTACGCAGTGTCTCCATTGTACCGCCCGTACCACTCACCATGTCGAAGCCAATGTTGGCAATGTCCTCGCCCACTACCTTCTGGAACAGCTTGGACAGCACCTCTTGTGCAATGTCGCTACCCATAGGTGCTTCGCGTTTGAGTTGAGCAAACAGACTGTCGAAGCCTGTCTTTTGTGCAGTGGTCATCGTTGGATTAGATGACAGGAACAAAGCCTGTACCTCATCCGGTGTGACGGTGCGATTGTAGTGATCCATCGCCTTGTCAATCGTCTGCTTGATCTTACGATTGTCTGCGCTGAACAGTCTGTCAGGACACTTGGCACCACGATGGTCGTCGTAGAACCCCTTGTCCATCAGACTTCTTAGCATTGATACTTCCATTATCTATCTCCTATGTCGGCTAGGTTTTGCATGTCTGTTGGATTACGATATTTCAAATCATCTGTCAAGTAGAGGACACGGACATTCTCCACATGCCCCCTCAATTCTTTTGCCATAAGCAATGTCTTGCGTACTGCGTCGGGGTCCAGTGCAATGACTGCTGTTGAGAACTGCGTGAGATACTTCTTGTGTGCATCTGACAAAGATGTCCCAAGCACAGCAACCCCGACAAAGTTACCACCACCAACCACAGCGGCACTCACGCAGTCCTCAACAACTACAGCGACTTTACCACAGCCATGAGCATATGGCAAGCCGCTTTTTCCATACCTGCGCCATTTAGGTAGACGCCTACCAAGCGCACGGCCTGTAGCATCTACAATCTTACCCTCATGCTTGATGGGAAAGACAGCGCGGTGTTCACGAACATCATATAGCAAACCTAGTTCCTCTGCGTCAAGACCATACAGTTCGCTGGCCCACTCAGCCACGTCGAAGTTGTACGGTACGAGGTACGTAGGAACATCGAAGGCATAGTCACCTGCAAATCTCTCAGCATCTGATAGCTGCATACGAATATCATCAGCAGACATATGCACACGTGTGCCACCTCTGAGATTGCAAGACATACGGAAGCAGTTCCATACCAGTGATCCCATGTTGTTGGTCACTGTGAATGTACGTTGACCACAGTTAGGACACTTAGTTCTCACTGTAGTTCCTGTTGGTACATTCATATCACTTACAATGTTATATATATTATTCATATATACTCTCTCCTGTGCGGCAGTTAAGTGCTTTTACCATGTATCTTACGTGCTGTCAACGCAGTATTCGCACTCTCATACGTATTTTTCATATATGGTTTGACTGATTGTGGGTTAGCGTGTCCTGTAACCGACATAATTTGTGCCATACCGACACCAGCCTCTACCATTTCGGTTGTGCCAGTACGGCGCAGGTCAGACAGACGCAGTTCGCTTGACAATCCTGCCTCATCCATCAGCTTACGTGCGTGTAGTGGCAGCTTGTACTGGCTGTACGGTATGTAGCTACCACCAATAGGCTGTGGACGTGGTGCAACGTATTGTTGAAAGCCAAAGTCCTCATGCTGTTGACGTAACATGTCAAGCAAGTCATCATCAATAGGCAGGAACACTTCCGCCCTACGCTTGGACTGCTCAATATGCACACGCGCCTCATCAAAATCTATCGCACCCCATGTCAGCAGACGCATGTCACCTACACGTTGACACCAAGCGTATGCCATGTGTGCAATCAGTCCAATATTACGGGTGCTAAAATCGCTGTACGCTACGTCTAGCAGTTTTTGTATATCTTCCCTACCCCAGACAGTCTTGCGCGGCTGTGTGGCCCTTCTGCGGACTGTAGAAAAGGGGTTCAGGTTACAATGCTCCATGCGTACTGCGTAGTTATACAGGATACGTGTCGCTGCCATGACATGATTGGCAAATGAGATGCCACGATCACACCACAAATCGTACGCCAGCTTGGCTTGTTTGGTGGTGACGCTTGCATGATCCAAAGAACCAAGGCGAGTATCATCTACCTCTGTGTCGAACATGACACCATGAAAGTATTGATACTGCGCCTTAGTCTCATCACGCAAGTTCTTGAAATCATGGGACAAATAATATTCATCCGCTATTTCTAGAACTGTCGTCATGTTATGCTGCCCTGACAAGTGACCGGAACTGTGTGGTGTTGATCCACTTGGTCACATCAAACTCACGTCCAAGCATTGTCTTGGCTTCGGTATCGTTGCCAGTCTCACGCAGCTTGAAACCATTACGCTCGTCTGCATAGGTTGCATAGTTTGTGAAGGCAGAGTAGAGGGACCACAGGTTCTGGCCACGGGTCACTGCTTCCTCACGATACAGGGCGAACATCTTCTCAGCTTGCTTGTCATTCTTCATGATGCTTTCAAGCAGAGCCTTGACATCTACATGGACCAGTGGACTTTCTGCCCACCGCTGTAGCTGTTCTGTCCTAGCGTAGAAGTTATCCTTAGATGCACCCAGCTTACGGATGAAGGCATCTATATCAAAGCCGCTGGTGTTCTTGCGCTTCACCTTGTCATGCTCACCGATAATCATACCGTTGAGGCAGAAGAAATCAATCGCCCCAAAGATAGCCACGTTTGAGCATGTGCCATTCACACCATGCAGGGCAATGACACGCTGCTGCACGTCAGTCTCATGCCTAGTGGTCCTGATCTTGGCAGACACGTTAGGCAGACGAACATCCATGATAGCCATGCCATTGTTGTAGGCATCCTTCCATGTCACTACAGCACCCTCAGTCTCATGAGGCTGGAGATGCTCAGTCATGGTGGCAGCTACCTTGCGGAAGAAGTCACCGTGGTTCTCGCACTTGAAGCCATCACCTACGATGCCAATGTATTCATCGGTGTCTCCATTGATGACATACTTCTGGCCATCCATCTTGGTGTCCTCATATTTCACAGGGAAATCAAGGTGTTCTGGTACGTCCACGATGGACTGGTTTATATAATCAAACGGCATGTATCTCTCCTATGTCCGTTAAGTGATGCCATATTATATGAGGTATAAGACACAATGTCAAGCCTAGAAATCCCACTCCTTGACTGTTACGTCTTTGTCAACGATGGCGTTCTTCAACTGATACCATGCGCTGTCTACTTCCCGCAGGTCATCGTAGTCCAGCGAACATAACTCACTGACACGACTGCGGATAGGCACCCATGCTGCCAGCATATCCAGCACACACTGTTGCTGGTGTGGTGTCATGGCCTTCCATGATTTAGTTGCTTGCTCACGACGTACTTCCCATTCAGTTTTTTGCTTTGCCATTGTCATTCTCCTTTCAATCACAGCTTTCAAATCTACTTACCTTGGCAACCCACAGCTTTCTATCTTCATCGTAGTAGGCTGGCCTGTCAAGGCTTGTGTTGTAGCCAAGCGGATGAAACATGTGCCAGTAGTGTTCTATCTTACGCTCAAGGGTATTGCGTTCATCCGCAGTCAGTTCTATTTTAAGTGTTCGCATTGAATATCCTTTCCAGCACGTCCTTGTGTGCTTGCATCCACTGTGGCATCTTACGTCCCTTATTATATCTAGCGAAGCGCATCTTGTCAATGATGTAGAATGCACGGTACGCTTCGACTGGCCATATATCATCTGTCTTTAGGTCATCGTGACCGCTGAAGCACTGTGGGTGTGGTGTCAATCTGCCCGTGCCATATGGTATAAATTTCATACCATACTCTAGGGCAGACAGATGCTTGCCAGCACCGTGTTGTTTGCCATAGCGTTGTGTGTATTCATCAAGCATACGCTTGTATAAGATAAGCGCATAGTGGTAGTTCGCACGTGTCTCCATTGCCCACAGGGTACATGGATGCTTCTGATGCACGGCTTTGTATAGGCCACACTCCTCTGCATACTCAGGGGCATGGTGCCACAGGCTAGTGCATAGCATCTGCGCTTCCTCTAGTGGCATCTTGACAATGTGCTGGTCACATAGCGACCTAGCGATGCTGTCAGGGTCATGCTCAATCAAAAACCTGTTCATTGTTTACTCCCGTGATGATTACGTCTTTACTCGTATCCATTGTATGCCCTATTCCAGCACCAATGTCAATCTGTTTTACATGCCCTTCCAATAGAACAACATCGCCCACAATGTCATGAATAGCCCACGCCTTCATGTGTTTCATGTGTCCCTCAATGGCATCATCCAGTGTTTCGCCTTGGATATATTCCACTCGACTGGTCGGACCGTCCATTGGCGTATCATATCTATCATGTGCCGTGTAGACTGCAGTATACTTGTTCATCATATCACTCCTAGTACCCAGTTCTCTGCACAATTCTCAGCGTACACCTCACTGTGTCCGGTGATTGTGCGTTCCTCACAGATGGTTTTATCTTCAAGCATGATGATAACATAGCCATCCTTCTCTTTGAATACCATAGACTTCCTGTCTTGGTAGTCACCCTGTCCATAAAACTCATGCAACAGCATCTTCATTCTCCTATTGATATTCGTAGTTGTAATTATACTCAGCATCTAACGAGTGCCACGCCTGTTCATAAGCATAGTCCCAATTAGTATGATAGCCTGCAGCTATGTCATCATCGGCAATACACTTTGCCCAATGGTCAAGACTAGGCTCATGGTCAAGCGGTAGTTCCTCACTCATGCTCACTCCTATCCTCCAAATCCTCTACGTCTACACCCTCACAAACGTATGAGTAGTCGAAGTTATCTATATTGAACAGCTTAATACTGCCATCCGGGTTCTTGACATAATCATCTGCATCGTTGTCGTACACAGCGACAGGCATATCCCACACCAGTACGGTATATGATTTGTCAATGTCAAATACTGTATTTTTACTCATGGTCGTACTCCACTTCTGCTTCTGCTTCAAGTTGTGTCTTCTCAAAATCAAAGATGCGAACAATCAGCTTGTCCCCTTCATCTGAGATAACTACGGACTTACGCCTGTGTGGCATAGCCACGAACAGATGGTTGCCGTCATCAACATGATTGGCATCGACAACGTAGCAAGCGTCCTCCTGTTCGCCGAAGATGCCAATGGCGTTTATCTCAGGGGTGAATTGAATGTCTGGCATTACAGTTCTCCATTCTGTCTTTGTTTAGCTGTGTGTTTTACATGACACGGGGAGCATACCACACGACACTTATCAATCTCTGCCTGTATGATTTTCCAAGAACGTCCAGCCATGTCACATACGTTTTGCAATTTATCCTCTGGATTGAGGTGATCAAACTGTAACAGATGAGCAAATGCTTTCTGATACTTTTTATGTATGTTTCTTTTCTGCATACCACACACTTCACATCCACGATCTACTTTAATTTGAGTGATACGTTTGCGGTGCAGATTGTGCCTCTTAGTACGCGCCTTATCTTTTGCCACTTCCTGTTTGGCGTAGGTCTTGGGGTGACGATAGTCCAGTATCTCCTGCCCATTCCACCTACGGATGCCCCAAAGTTTGTAGCCATCTTCGCGCACATGGCCCCGAAAAATTGTGACGTTGTAATCCGCCGCTGTGTATTCAGTAATCTGGGTCATTTTCTCTATCTCCAGAGTAGGTGGGGTGACACTATGGCCACCCCTGTTGTGTGCCTTACTTGGCTTGGTGGATTACAAAGTCATTACCGCTTTTAGACACAATCCGGTACAGGTTCCAGAAGGGATTGCCGTAGTAGCGGACGTGCTTGCCATCATTGACCTGCAAGAACTTGCTTGGTGTACCGTTCTTGTTCTGTGTAGGTCCAACGTAATACTTGCCCATGCGGTTGTATGTGCGCTTGTTCATGCGAACAATGGTTGGCTTGGTGCCGGACAGGGCGTGAACGAGGTTGATAGCTTTCACTTTGATGTATGACATGATGTATTCTCCTTTTCTGTGTGTTGGTTTTTGTAACGTCGTTACATTTTTACGCTGCATGTGCCAGACGTTTGTTCTGGCGTTGTGCCTTGCGTTTCAGGGTTTTGGCCTTGTTCACATGACGCCAGTGGTCACGCTTACCGTCAGCCTTTGGGGTCTTGATGTTCTTCATTGCTTCTATTTTGATTTGCATTGTGTTTGTCCTTCTTGCGGTTGTATTTGGTTTTGTCTGGCACCACCTGTGACCTACGTCTGTTGGTCTGCAGCAATGCCTTTGCTATTGGATTCACTGTACCAGTACGTTTGACCAATGTCAAGTCTCCCACGAAAGTTCTTCTTCTATTTCGTCCAGAAGTTCGATGTCGTCTTTGGTACACATGGAATCCCATTGCCTCAACTCACGCAGTTCAGTCAACGTGATCTTGTATGCGTCGATGATGCGTCGTGCCTCATCCATCAGGGCTTCCGCTTTTGTTTCACCCCATCCCTCAATTTCGAGGGCAATGTCTACTTTTCTGCTCATTGCACAAATTCCATTTCCCAGCAAGCCCTCATCTCAGCTTCACGCATAGCCTCATCACGAGTGTTGTGTGACGAGAGATGTACCTTGCCCGTGTCAAACTTGATTTCCAGCATCCAGCACCCCATGTGCTTGATAACTTCTGCACGACCATTCATGCAGTTAATGCTGTGCCAAATATTCTGGCTATTTTGCTGCAGTTCCCAATGTGAAAGATGTATCATTTCTTTGGCCTCCAACCTTTAGGGATGTTTCTTTCGTTCCAACACTTTGCACACGACAGCAGGTAGTCATATTCGATTACGTCTGCCGGTGCCTCATTACAATGCCCACACTTAGGGCGGTTGTCAAGTCGTTCACGCATTATTCTCTCCTGTTTTAGCGTGTTAATACACTACGCGGCGGCAATGGCACTGGCCTTTTTCTTGCTAGTACCATGTGCCGGAAACCCAATGATGAAATCACGCTGACGCTGGCAAAGCTGACAGCTTGCACATGACACATCATCACGGATGGTGGCAGGACACACAACCACCTTGCGGCCAGCCGGTGTGGTGGTGTTTGTGGTCTGTTCGATAGGCAACACGGTAGCCACAGGGCCAGCATCCAAGTCGGCAAGCTGGTCAGCATGTGCCATGTTGTTTGCAGACAGATTGACAGTAAAGCCAGACCGGTTCATTTGCGTGACCACCATGCGATTACGTTTGTTGTGTAGCACATCGTAGTGGGTATAGGTGAACCCACGCTTGCCCTCATTGGCTTGCGTCAATTCCATGCAAGCTGTGGCATCTAGCTGGTCATTGCGTCCGGGCAAGTCACCGGCCTGATTATGCCGCCACAGTGTGTCAGCTTTCAGGTTGCTAATCTTGCCAAGAAACACAGGCCAAGTGTCACCACGTTGTCGGTCAGACACCTTCATCCAGTGCATTTTGAGTGGACCGCTTTCTGCGTAACACCCGCCCTCGTTGGCATTGTTGAAGGGACAGGCGGCTGGACAGGTTTGTGCCTCTGTAGTGGACACAGGGATTGGGCCAGTCTTCTCGTTCTTCGACTTGGCAGTCAGGTGAACTTGGTAACTCATGTCAGTCTCCATTTTGTAACGGCGTTACATTTTAGTTTGAGTGGAAGCGGTATTACACCTTTACATTTTCAAGATTAGGATGCAAGCCATCCCCACGTTCAACAATACGAAGCAGCGTTGCCAGATGCAGTTTGTGTTCTCTGTCCAGCCGGTCAACCTGCGCTTGCATGTTGTCATCAGATGGGCTGGCTTTGATGCTGCGTATAACATCGTTCAGAAGATTGTGATTGATTGTCATTTTGTAACCTCGTTACATTTTGTTGAACACTTGGCTGAACCACCAGCCATGATTAAAGGTAGCACAAACCTACTTGCCGGTCAAGCTGCCAATAAGGTTGGATATAGACGACAACCGGCGTTGACGTTGCTGTTCATCCACTGCATCCTCGTAGGCTTTCTGTGCCGCCTCTTGCTGCCCACAAATCATGACCGGCTTTTTGTGTTCCCACAAGCGGCGATCCTCATTCGGCATCATAGGCCACGACGAACCCAGATAGAATGTGCCGATAGGTACGACACCACCATTTTCAAAACCTGTTCTTTTCATTCTGTCACCTCTTTCAATTTTGTAACGCCGTTACATTTTCTTGTTGAAAATCAGACGTTTTTCGATTGTTCTTAATCCTACCACAGATATTCCCCCAAGTCAACCGCACCACCACCACTGCACCACCACCGCACCACTAGGATAGAAGGTGGCTGGCTGGCGAGTGGGCATGTCATGTGGGCGTTTTAGTGTGTTAATACGTTAAAACAGACTAGGCAAAAGAAAAGGGGCCAGCTAATGCCAGCCCCGATTTCAGTTTTTTGTAACGTCGTTACATTATGCGGCTTTTGCTTTCTTGGCTGGCGCATTCTTGGCGACGTATTTTTGCGCCATGCCTTCCAGTTTTTCGATATCTTGCGACCCGGCCCATTCCCAAAAATTGCCGCCGAATTGCTTCGACCATACTTGCATCATGTTTTCATAGACTGCCCATTCATCGCGCGTATCGGTTTTTGTTTCGATCACTTCAGGCTGATCGTCGCCAGCGTCTGCAGCGGGTGCGGGTGCGCTGGCATTTTTTGGCTTGGCTGGCGCGGCGAAAAACTTGTCTTTGAAGCACCGGACGCTGGCAATCTCGAAATCACAAGCGGCTATCATAGCTTCAAAGTCTGCATCTGATAAGTGATGCAAGGCATTATCTGCGCAAATTGATATTGCTGATAATTGCATTTTTAGGGCTGGCGTTTGTATCCACTTGCCACTGGCGTCTTTCATGTAAAAAACGCCAAGACCGGCTTTGGTCAATTCAACCCGCATGATTTCATTCTTGCCCTTTTCGGCGGCATTGGCTTTTTCTTTTGCGTCGGCATATGCGGCAATGGTGGCTTTCATGGCCAGCGGGTTTTTGCGAATATCCCTATCAAACCGCTTTGCATTGTTTGCAATAGCTTTAAACAGGCCAGCGGCGATTTCGATTTGATTGTTCATTTTTTCGTTTCCTTGTTTTGTGTTGTGTCATTAGCGACAATTAGGATTATCAGCCATATTCAATTTTTATTCAAGCGCAAAAGGACGTTTTTTGTAACGTCGTTACATTTTTTTTATTTAGGGCATTTTTCCCTTGCCACCACCACGCGAAATCGAGGAT
>Ga0222718_10002434_pt1 | contig 16749 bp, 20 predicted proteins | sample C33_27DmetaG_FD_165045 | JGI IMG/M metagenome (GOLD analysis project Ga0222718, IMG submission 165045) | Estuarine water microbial communities from San Francisco Bay, California, United States - C33_27D | ecosystem: Environmental > Aquatic > Marine > Unclassified | place: USA: California... | reverse complement strand
AAAAAATTGATTATGCCAGAAATTCTATGAGAAATAGATGATATAGCGGGGATAGGTAGTCTAATTAAAAAAAGGTTGATAAATGTAGGCCGCCTGCTCATTTCTTGCTTGGTATTATAAATAAGATCAAGATAATTATCTTTATTTTACAACCAAATGTGTGTGTTTTTAGGCAAGCTTTGCTAGAAATTTTTTTAAGATTTGGTTCACTTCTTCTGGGGCCTCTTCCTGGGTCCAGTGCCCCACATTCTCAAGCACCTCTAACATTCTTAGGTCTTCGTAGTTTTGACTCAAGACCTGATTAAAAAGTTCTTTGACGTTAATGCTTGCGAGTGACCCAAAACTTCCTTTACTTGCAGCGCCTGAAAGGAAAAAATTCACTGGGTCATGCTCTCCTGTTATGAAAGCTGCTGGCTGAGTGATTTTTTTTGGACCAAGCTCTTGCAACTCTTTAAAGTCAATATCTTGGGCTCTATAGCGATTTAATGGTCCTCTCATTCCACTAATTGTGAACTCATCTATTAGCACATCAATATCATTACGACTGAGCCAACTTGGGTATTTAGAAAATTCAGGTAAACCTTCTAGGTATCCTGAATTTTTATTTTTTTGATATTTTGGATTGTCCTTGTTCTTATTTAAAAATAACATGCCTCTGGAGTCATTTGAAAAATAGCAAAGCTCAAATGTTTTAAGTAAATCTTTCTCAAGTTCTTTCTCAGCTAAACCTTCATTCAGAAAATAAAGCTGATAGAAGTATTTATCTTTATAAATTTGTTTCCATAGATCCAGGGAGGATTGTGCTCCTACTGGTAAATAAGGAACCGATAAACCAACAACCGCATCAACCATATTCGGGTACTTGATTGCAGTGGTCCAGGCAATCGGTCCACCCCAATCGTGACCAATTAGTATTGCACTTTGATGTCCCAAACCTCTGATTACCGCCTCAATATCTGATGCTAGCTTGCAGATTGAGTATTCTTCGATTGCATATGGTTTAGAGGATTTACCATATCCTCTTACGCTTATTGCTGCTACTTGGTACCCCAACTTTTCAAGGAATGGAATCTGATGCCTCCAACTGTACCAACTTTCTGGCCAACCATGGATAAGTACAATAAGAGGACCTTCACCGTAAATATTAGTAAAAATATTAACTTCATTATTACTAATAATTTTCTGTTGCATTATTTGAATGGGTTTTTTGAGCTAAGAAACTTTAGTCTTAGAATAAGACCTGGCAAAGCTAGCTCTTTGGTAAGTTTGTTCAAAATATATTTTTTGTATGAACCTTCCAAACGATCCAATGAATTGCCATGAATAATAAAGGTGTGAGGGTTTTTACCACCCTGGTGGATGTATCTGAGTTTTGGTTTAAATTTTCCTTTGAATGGAACAGATTTATCTTCAATCGCTTGTCGTAGAATTTTGTTTAACTTATTCGTAGAAACTCTTTCATGAATATTTTGGATAGTTCTGAAAATCTGATCAAATAGATTTCGCATACCTGTTTTCTCTTTTGCTGAAATAAACACAATAGGAAATTCTTTAGTCGCCGGGTCTTCAGTAAGCTGATTAAGGATTGATTTTTTTTGGTCTGGTTTAAAAAGATCAGCTTTATTCACTGCGATAATTATTGCTTTACCAATATCTTTTGCCTTTGAAAGCAAGGTAAAGTCCTGATCACTCAGCATATCATTGGGGTCGAGAAGGAATAAGCATAAATCAGATTTTTCCAATGCATCAAAAGATTTAATTACAGAATATTTCTCTTCCTTTTCAATGACTTTGCTTTTTCTTCTAACTCCAGCAGTATCATAAAATAGATAATTCTTTCCCCTAAAGTTAACTTCAACATCGATAGAATCAACAGTTGTTCCCGGAGTGTCAGAAACAATCAACCTATCAGAATTAATTAGGGAATTAATGGTCGAAGATTTGCCAACATTTGGTTTACCAATGATAGTAATTTTTGCTTCTGCCTCAAATTTCTTATCAGTGTTTTGTGAAAACCTCTTAAAAATTTCATTTCTAAGTTCGGTAATAAATTTGTTATGTGCAGCACTTACCGAATAAATATCTTTGAAGCCAAGCTTGGTAAAGTCATCGGTGGCATCATTTTTTTTAACATCGATTTTATTAATAACCAATATTATGTCTTTGCCACTTTTCCTTAAGATTGATGCAATTTCATTGTCATATGGCGATAAACCAAATTTATTATCAACAACAAAGATAATTAAATCAGAGCTATTAATTGCTTCATGAGCTTGGTAAAGGATAAAGTCTTCAAATTGATCTTCCTCAGAGGAGAAAAAACCACCAGTATCTATTAGGTCTAAGCTTATTCCATTCTTATCGATAGTTGATATTTTTCTATCCCTAGTAAGACCCTCATAATCAGATACGATTGCCTTATTAGAACCAATAAGTCTATTAAATATTGACGATTTGCCGACGTTGGTTCTGCCGACAAGAGTAATTGTTTTCCTCATTAAAAGATTTTGTAAACTTTAAGTTTACCAGCTTGGTCTTGGACTGCTAATGTATTTGAAACTACCTCTATTTGCTTAACTTGATCAAGATTAGTTCGTTTTACTCCCAAGGTTTCTCCAGACTCAGCACTGACTGAATGAAGGAATCCGTCGAGATCGCCAAAGTAAAGTTTGTTGTTGTAAAGCACTAAAGATGAGAGGTCTCTAAATTTATATTGATCATTGATCCATCTCTCGGTACCGTTTATTGCATCGTAAGCGATAATTTCATCATCGCTTGATATGCCAATAACTAGGTCTCGAAATAATACCAATGGCTCCGAGGTTGAAAAGTCGACAGAGAAAAGCTTGTCTCCCGTTCTAATGTCAAATCTTGTTAGTGAACCATTGAAGTTCGCAACATAAATACTTTCTTGAAATGCTACTGCTGACGTATCTGAATCCATTAGCTTTTCAAGCTCTGTTGTTCCCCTAAGGACAGAAATAGGCTTTTCCCATAATTGGATACCATCTAATGATCTAATAGCTGCAAGCCTTCCGTTGGAAAAACTTGCAAAGACTAAACCTTCGTAAAAATATGGCACTGCGGTACCTCTAATTGAAAGCAATGGTGCTTGTGCTGATTTTGTCCAAATAATTTCGCCATCTCGTAAATTAAAAGCATATAAAACATCTGAAGAAGTTTGAGCAAATATGAATCTTGATGTTATTAGAACTTTTGAGATAACTAAATCTTTAAGGTCTTGTTGCCAACGTAGTACATTTGTATTCAAGTCATAGGCATAGATAGTTCCATCGGAATCTGAGTAAACTAATGTGTTATAACCAATAGTTACACCCGATACAATTTCAGTGCCTTCCAGAGCTATAGAATTTAAAAGGGTGCCGTTTTCAATATCGTATTCTTCTGCTGCATTGTTTTTAATTTTATAAATACTGCCAGCAGAAACTTGAAATTGGTGATTTTTAGCATATTTATTGCCTGAGCTACCAAAGTTGATTAATGGGCGTGAATTGGATTTGCTCCAAACTTCATTTAAAAAGTTGGGGTAACTTAAATCTAGTTTTGTTGGAGCTCTTGGATCCACTTCAACAAAGCCAAGCGTTTGACAGCCAAACAAAACGAAAGCAGAAAGTATTGATAGTAACTTATTCATCGAAAGGCTTCTTAAGCTCAATTAAATTTTTTTGAGTTTCATTCAAATCTGAATCTAATGCTTTATCGTACCATTCATTAGCAAGCTCGTTTTCACCAAATGATTTGTAAAAATCTCCGCCCAATTCATAAAAACGTGGCGATTTTAAATCAGATTGTTCCAAAAATAACTTTCCATCATCGTATCTATCAAGCTCAATTTGAAGTCTTACTATATTTTCAGCATACTGCTCTTTGAGCACATTTTTTGTTGCATTAGCAATACCGCTGGATTTTAATTGCTGACTTATATCAAGATAAATTTTTAAACCAAGTTCAAAGCTTTCTTCGTCCAAGGCTTTTTTTGCTAACACGGATTTGGTGATTAATTCATAGCCAAAATTTTGGTATTCAAGATCAAGTCTTTTAAATAAGTCCTCAGCTGTTTCAGTCTCATTGCTGAATTCTTCATTTATCTTAACAAACTGAAGGAACTCCTCTTGGTTTTTTTGATAACTCAAGTAATTTAATAAGGATAAAACCCCAAACAGCAAAACTACACCTGACACAGAGTAGATAAAGGTTCTGCTTTTAACAAAATTTATAAGATTTTCTATCAACTAAATTTCTCCAATAATTCTTTCTCGGTCATATCTTGATCCTCAGCTGTATTGCTTAAGGACTTTAACTTGAATACACCTGAGTTAAGTTCTTCTTGGCCGATTATAATAACAAATTTAAAGCCGAAAGAATCAGCTTTTTTAAGTTGCTTATTTAAATTTGCGTTACCTAGATAGGTTTCAACATTTAAAGTTGGATTGTTAGATCTTAGTTTGAAACCCAGTTTTTGGGCATATGCTTTGGACTTACTGTCTAAGCTTCCTAAAAATATGCCAGAATTATCTAAATTGGTTACTACAATCTCAGCAAGCCTATCCACTCCCAACGCAAAACCAGTAGCTGGAATTTTATTTCCACCCAAATCTGCAATTAAATTGTCGTATCTACCGCCACCCAAAATAGCATTTTGTGCACCCAGATTGTTATTGGTAAATTCAAATACTAACCCCGTGTAGTAGTCTAAGCCTCTAACAAGATTCGGGTTTACTTTGTAATTAATTTCCAAAGAATCTAAAAGTGACTTAATATCCTCAAATCTTGTTTTTTGCTCTTCAGTAAAAAAATCGGATATTGGTCTAGCATCTTTTATAATATCTTTTATCTTCTCGTCCTTTGAATCTAAAGCTCTTATTGGATTTCTTAAAAGCCTAAAGTAAAGCTTCTCTTCTATTTGATCCTTATACTGTTGAAGATAGTCTCTTAGATAGTCTCTAAAGTTTTCGATGCATTCTATGTCTCCGATAAAATTAATCTCAAGTTCTGATGGAATGCTAAGCTGCTCTAAAACAATTTTTGCAACCTGTAAAATTTCAACGTCAGCATTGATGCTATCGTCGCCAATTAACTCAATTCCAGCTTGAACGAATTGTCTTTTTCTTCCTTTCTGAGGTCGCTCATACCGAAACATAGGGCCAATATAGAAATATTTTTTTATCTCTAAATCGTCAAGGCCATTGGTAATTAGCGCCCTTACTAAACCTGCTGTTCCTTCAGGTCTCAGGCATAGATTTTCTCCTTTTCTGTCTTGAAGTTCATACATCTCCTTTTGAATAATGTCTGATGTATCTCCTACCGATCTCTCAAATAGTGACTTGTTTTCAAGAATTGGAGTACGAAATTCTTTAAAGTTAAAGCTTCTAAAAACTTTTTCGCAAGTTTTCTCAACAAATGAAATTGCCTGAACCTCTAGTCCATATAAATCTGGCATACCTCTTATTGTCTTTAACTCTTTCATTGCGCTACTATTGTATTACTTTTTTCTTCTGCAATTTTTAAAACTTCTGCAATTAATGATTTTTCTAAATCAACTGTGTTGACCTTATAGGCAGGCTTTCCCTTGATATATATTAAGTGTTTTGGAGAGGCACCAGTTACCCCAACATCTGCCACCTTTGATTCTCCTGGACCATTAACATAACAACCAATTACTGCCAAAGTCACTTCTTGTTTAATTTCTGACAACTTGTGCTCCAAATTATTTACAGTATTAATTACCTGAAAGTTTTGTCTTGAGCAGCTTGGACAAGCAATAATTTTTACACCTCTGGATCTAAGGTTTAATGATTTTAGCATTTCCCACCCTACTCCTACTTCGTCTACAGGATCTGAAGCTAGAGAGACTCTAATGGTGTCCCCAATTCCATCCATAAGCAAAGCTCCTAAACCAATGGATGATCTTACAGTGCCTGATTTTAGAGAACCTGATTCTGTAATCCCAAGGTGAAGCGGTTGATCAATTAAGGCAGAAATCTTCCTGTAACTATCTACTGTCATATAAATATCCGATGATTTAATGCTCAATTTAAAGTTATCGAAGTTATGCTTGTTTAAGATTTCGACATGCCTCATTGCAGACTCAACAAGAGCATCAGAATTTGGTTCTCCATATTTTACCTGAAGATCTTTTTCTAAAGAGCCAGCATTCACTCCAATTCTAATTGGAATATTTTTATCTTTTGCAGAAAGTATGACCTCTCTTATCTTTTTTTCGGTACCAATATTACCCGGATTGATTCTTACGCAGTCTGCTCCAAGTTCTAGCGCTTTCAATGCAATCTTGTAGTCAAAATGTATATCGGTTACAAGAGGAATTGATGTATTCTCTTTTATTTTTTTAAATGAATCTGCAGCTGCTTCAGTGGGCAATGACACTCGGACAATATCTGCTCCTGCTTCCTGTAATTGATTAATTTGGTTTATAGTTTGGCTGGCATCTTCGGTATTGGTATTTGTCATTGATTGGACAGCGATAGGGGCATCTCCGCCTACAGGCACATCGCCAATCCAAATTTTTTTGGTCTTTTTTCTGATTGCTTTATTTTCTAACAAATCACTTACTAGTTTACAAAGATTTCATCTTCATTAAAGAAATAAGAAATTTCTCTAGTAGCACTTTCAGGTGAATCTGATCCATGAACGGCATTTGCATCAATGGATTCTGCAAAGTCTGCTCTAATTGTTCCTGTTTCTGCTTCTTGGGGGTTTGTTGCTCCCATTAATTCTCTGTTTTTTGCAATTGCATTCGGTCCGTATAATACTTGCACAACCACTGGGCCAGAAGTCATGTATTCAACTAAATTGTCATAGAAAGGCTTGCCCTCATGCTCTGCATAAAAACCGCCAGCTTTTGCCTTATCGAGCTGAACTAGTTTAGCTGCAACAACTTTTAGTCCTGCTGACTCAAATCGATCGATGATTTTTCCAATGACATTTTTTTCGGTTGCATCGGGTTTGATTATTGATAATGTTTTTTCCATTCTTACTCCTTTTCGTTAATCCAGTTTTGTTGTATGGATTCTAAAATTTTTTCATTGCATTTTTCGGGATCATCCTCGAAACCATCCAATTGTAAAACTAGTGCTCTTAAATCAACAAAGTTAATCCATTGTGGATCAATATCTGGATGAAGCTCAACAAGCTCAATCGCAATATCAAGAGTATCAATCCATTTAAGCATGCTATGTTAACTCAGAAACTTGGTTAATTGTATATTTAGGAAGCTCTATTACTGTTACTTTAGCTTTAGGGACAACCTGACAACTTAGCCTTGATGTTGCTTCAAGTCCCCATGCTTTATCCAATAAATCTTCCTCTGTATCGCTTGCAGAATCCAATGAGTTAAACCCCTCCCTCACAACTACATGACAAGTAGTGCAAGCACAGGATTTTTCACAAGCATGTTCGATTTTAATACCATTTCTTAAACAAGCATCCAAAACTGTTTCTCCATCTTGGGCTTCAATTGTTAAGCCCTCAGGACATATCACCTCATGAGGAAGTATTTTGATCTTTTTCATTGGAGACTGTAAAACTTTCACCACATCCGCACACAGCACTTGCATTAGGATTTAGAAATTTTACTCCTTGGTTAAGGCCTTCAATAGTGTAGTCAACTTGGCAGCCTTCTAATATATCTAGCGAATCGGATGGAATAAAAAAATCTAGTTCATCGACCTTAAGATGATGATCTGACTTATTGCCTTTACTGACAAAGTTAAAGTAGTAGGAGAACCCATTACAGCCTGTTTTCTTGACGCCCAGCCTTATTTTATTCTCTTTACCTTGGCAAGCCACTTTATGTTTAAAGTGTGCGATCGCTTTCGTCGTAAAATTTAATATCTTAGGCAGGTGTTTTTTTGGATTCATAATCCTCAATGGCTTTCTTGATACTATCTTCTGCTAAAACACTGCAATGAATCTTGATGGGCGGCAACTCAAGAACTTTTGCGATATCTTTGTCTTTGATTTGTTTTGCTTCTGCTAAGGTCTTTCCTTTTAGCATCTCAATCATTTGTTGGCTTGATGCAATCGCTGAACCACATCCATAGGTTTTAAATTTACAGTCGGTAATTAGCCCGTCCACACTTACTTCTATTTGAAGACGCATTACATCTCCACAGGCAGGTGCGCCTACCATACCAGTACCAACATTCTTTGAGCTTGCATCCAGTCTCCCCACACTGTGCGCAGCTGGATTATTTAATGTGTCCTCAAATTTTTTTATTACTTTTCTTGAATATGCCATATCTTATTAATGGGGTGCCCACTCTACTTTTTCAAGGTCAACTCCATCCTTGTACATGTCCCAAAGAGGTGATAGCTCTCTTAATTGCTCAACAGCTTTTTTTGCTGTCTCGGCTACAGTTTTAACCTCTTCTTCAGTTGTGAATCTGCCAAATGAAAACCTGATAGAACTATGTGCTAATTCATCTGGTCTTCCCAAGGCTCGTAAAACATATGAGGGCTCAAGACTGGCTGATGTGCATGCAGAACCTGAAGAGACTGCAACGTCTTTTAATGCCATTATTAAGGACTCCCCCTCGATATAAGCAAAACTTATATTGGTGATATTAGGAACCTTGTTTTCATGTGAACCATTGAGGAATATTTCTTCGATTTCACTTAGCTCTTTCCAAAAATACTTAGCCAGCTTGGCTATTCTTTCATTGTCTTGATCCATTTCTTCTGCTGCTAACTTATATGCTTCACCCATTCCTACAATCTGGTGAGTTGGAAGTGTGCCTGATCTAAATCCTCTTTCATGTCCTCCGCCATGGATTAACGCTTCTAGCCTGACTCTTGGTTTTCTAGAAACATACAATGCTCCAACACCTTTGGGACCATAAGTCTTCCCAGCAGTTAGTGACATTAAATCGACATTCATTTCTTTGACATCAATTTTTAATTTTCCTGTGCTTTGTGCAGCATCGACATGAAAAATTATGCCTTTGGATCTAGCATATTCACCAATTGACTTAATATCATTCACAGACCCAAGCTCATTATTAATATGCATTATTGAAATCAGGATAGTTGTATCCTTCACGGCATTCTTTATTGACTCTAGGCTCACTATCCCATTTTCATCAGGATCCAAATATGTAACTTCAAACCCCTCTCTTTCAAGCTGTCGACATGGGTCAAGTACAGCTTTATGTTCAATTTTAGATGTGATTATGTGATTGCCTTTTGCTTTATAGAACCTAGCAGCTCCTTTAATGGCGAGATTATCAGATTCCGTTGCTCCAGAAGTCCAAACAATTTCTCTTGAATCTGCATTTATCAACGAAGCAACTTGGTGTCTTGCCTTTTCAATTCCCTCTTCAGCTTTCCAACCAAAAATATGTGATCTTGAAGCAGCATTGCCAAAGTGACCATCTGCAGTCAGATACTCCATCATTTTGTTGGCCACCCTAGGGTCTACCGGAGTTGTAGAGGCATAGTCAAAATAAATAGCTTTGTCGGTTTTATTCATGAAATATTAATTATAATCTAAAGTTGTATTCTCAAGGAAAATTTTAAATTTCCATGCCTAATTTATGGGCTACGATCTGATATGATTCAACAACATCACCAAGGTCTTTCCTGAATCTATCTTTATCAAGGCTCTCACCCGTGTCTTTATCCCAGATTCTGCAGCCGTCAGGAGTGAACTCATCTCCTAAAAGCAATCCTTCAGAAGATCTCCCATATTCAACTTTATAGTCAACCAGTATGAGGTTTGCTTCATCAAAAAGTCTGCATAAGACTTTATTGATTAAAAAAGTTTGTTTCTTCATGAAATCTATCTCTTCTTGTGTACCCCAACCAAAAGTAATGATGTGGTTGTCATTGATTAATGGATCTCCAAGCTCATCATCCTTCAGAAAAAACTCAAATAATGGATCATTGAATTTAATGCCTTCTTCAACTCCAAGTCTACGGCATAAAGATCCAGTAGCAATATTTCTCACAACACACTCTACCGGCAGCATTTCAAGCTTGGTAACGAGACTTTCATTTGAGCTTATTTCTTCAATAAAGTGTGTTTCAACACCATTTTGTTGCAGGTGCTTCATAATAAATCCATTAAATTTATTATTTATCTCTCCCTTGCCTTTTAGAGCTTCTGTTTTCTTTCCATCGAATGCTGAAGTATCATCGCGATATTCCATTAAAAGCAAACCATCATCATCAGTTAAATACAATGATTTTGCTTTTCCCTGAGAAACAAGATCTTTTTTTATCATGATAAATTCTCGTTAATTTTATCAACAAGCTCGTTAACACTTACTTGAGTATTCGACAATTTTTTAAATTCCAGCAATGTGTTCTCACCTGATTGAGTGAAGACTAGCTCATAGTCGACCTCTGATTCAGAATCATCGGATCCAAAGAAATTAAAGAAACCTGAGTTGCTCTCCTCTAGGTCAATTTGTATGTATCTAAGCTCTCTATTCCTATCAGAAACAGTATACTTTGTTCTTTCCAGTGCTCTTGAAATAGCAGACCATGCTCTTTCATAGCTTAATTTAAATTCAATACCAATTTCTTTTCTGATGTACACAATTCTAGCTTTCTTATTCAAATTCAAAGATTGAGCTGCTATGGAATTGCCCTGATAGCCAGGAAGGTTCTCGGAAAAATATTTAGCCATATCTTCATAAAATGAAATTTCTTTTACCTGATTAAGGTTGTCGTAAAGATAAATCTCAGAGCTATTATTCTTGATACCATGCTCAACTCTAACAACTAGCTCATTGTTGTCAGCAACTGATTGAGATCTAATAACTCCACTTTCTGGAACTTCCTCAATTAGGTTGTATTCATTGCGAAGAAAATCTTTAACGAGCGGCCATGCTTTTGACGGCAAAGCTTCGGCGTAAATCCAGTATATTTCTCCCAATCTGCGTATTTCAACCTGTTCAGATCCCTCTGATGAAAAAATCTTTTTTGGCCTTGGCACTTCACCCTCTTTGAGAAGACTTTCACCTCTCTCTGGGTAAGGGAAATCATTTGATGGCTCATACGATATATCATCAAGAACAATCAGATCGCCCCCTTCATTTACCAACCTTTCATTTTCATTGATTCTCTCAAGGTTGCAATTCGCATTTTCACACTCTAAAGTGGCAAAATTATTCGATGCACAAGATGCAAGAAATAAGAGAATAATTATTTTAAGCGATAACTTCATAAGCTAAATCAATTGTTTGTTTATACTCCTCAGATAATGGGTGAAGAGGTAATCTAAGATTATTCTTTACTAATCCTTTTTTTTCAAGCAGATATTTGCATGGACTAGGGCTTGCTTCAATGAATAAGAGCTCAAAGATCTTTAGATATCTCTTAACTGTTTGATTTGCATTACTAAAATCTCCAGATAAACACATGTCACACAAATCCTTAATCTGCTTTGGCATTACATTTGCTGCAACCGATATAACGCCAACACCACCCAATTCCATAAATTGAACGAAAGTTGGATCATCTCCAGAAAGCAATAAAAAATCTGGATTTTTACTGAGTAAATTGCTTAATTCAGCAAACCTTTCATTTGTTGCTACAGCTTCCTTAAGCCCAACTATGTTCTCAATATCCATTAGTTGGTTAACTGTTGAGGGCAGCAAATCTACTCCAGTTCGCCCGGGAACATTGTATAAAAATATTTGCGCACCAGTCTTTGCTAATTCTTTATAGTGAAGAAAGAGACCTTTTTGCGATGGCCTGTTGTAATAAGGTGTAACAGCCAAACAATCATCAATGCCATTTTTAAGAGCGATGTCAATTAAACTTGTAGCATCTTTGGTAGATGAACTTCCCACTCCAGCCATTAAGGGTAGACTTGTTGCTTTTCTTGCAAATGAGAAAATTTGACCTCTTTCGATAGAAGATAAGGTTGCAGATTCTCCAGTGGTCCCAACTAAGACAATACCATCAGTTCCCTGTTCTTCATGGAATTGAATTAGTTTGTTAAAACTTTCGTAATCCACTGCTCCATCGTCATGCATTGGGGTAACGATAGCTACTAAACTTCCTTTCATTTTTTTATCTACTATAATCTTAGAGATGAATGATAAAGCAAAAGCACCTAACTTTTTAGGAAATATAGAAGAAAACGAGCAAATTAGCCTGGAAGATTTTCAAGGTAAGTATTTAGTTATATATTTCTACCCTAAAGATAAAACCTCTGGATGCACAGTTGAAAGTCAAAATTTCAGAGACCTTTTTAAAGACTTCCAAAAACTAAATTGCGATATTATTGGTGTATCAAGAGATTCGCTTAAATCTCACAAAAGCTTTATCGAGAAAGAATCTCTAAATTTTCCACTCATTTCTGATTCAGAAGAAGAAATGTGTAATGCATACGGCGTTATGAAAGAGAAGTCCATGTATGGCAGAAAGTATATGGGTATTGAAAGAAGCACGTTTCTGATTGGTCCAGATGGAAAGCTAATCAAAGAGTGGAGAAATGTTAAAGTGCCAGGCCATGCTCAGGAAGTTATTGAGCATCTTCAGTCCGTAATTTAAGAGTCAATAAATTTCCAGTTATCCATCAAGGATTTTATAAAACTTGCCAAAGGCACTGAAAAGAATACTCCCCAGATTCCAAACAAAGCGCCAAAAAAGAATAAAGACATTAAGGCTATAACTGCAGGCAGTTTTACTACTCCTGATAAAAGAAATGGCAGAAAAATATTACCGTCAACAAACTGAAGAACAGCAAAAGATGCCAAAATAACTATCACCCAAGGATCTAGACCAAATTGAGCTAAAGATACAACCAGAATAGGTATTGTCATAAATATTGGTCCAAAAAAGGGAATTAATTGGCTTAGTCCTAAAGTTATACCAATCAGCATTGGGCTATTTAAACCAAGCAAATAAAACATTAAACTTCCTGCAGCTGAAACGGCTAGCACTTCGATAAATTTACCTTTGAAATAATCTTGAAAGTAACCATTTGTTTCCGTCCATACTTTTGACAAAAACTTCTTTTTCTTAGGCACAAGTTTTGAAAAACCAGACGATAAGGTTTCTGTATCCCATAGCCAAAAAAATAGAAAGACTGGAACCATCATTGCTCCAATTAAGAGATTTGCAGTGTCTTGTACTCTAGAGAAGCCAAATGAAATAGTATCTGTTATGAAACCGGCAACATTTGAAAATAGACTCTGCGCACTGTCCAATGAATCAATTGGCACATTAATATTGCTAAGAAAATTATTGATTGGCTCAATAAGAAATTGAAAGCTTGGAATTTCCTGTAAATACCTCTGTGCTTCATTTATGAACATAGGAACAAAAATAAGAAAAAAACCAATCCCTACGAGCATCGAAACAAGAAATGTAACCACCACACTCAGACTTCTTGGAACCCCAATTTGTACTAAATATATAAGCAAAGGCCTAAATAAAAAAGCTAACACAATGCTCAGCAGTATTGGTGATGTAAGGTCACCAAGTATCCAGAGTATGCCAAGACCTGCTGCCACTACCGCAATCAAAAAAATAAGTTGCTGGTTTTTAAGCATAGAATTAATTTTCATTTTTTTATTGAATCTTTATATTAAATTCCTATCAAACAATTATAGTTAATACTAATGATTAAAAAAACAATTGCATCAATATCAATCTTGCTGTGTTTATACCAAGCTCATGCTCAAGATAACTCGGTCGAGCTTCCACTAATTGGCGATAGGCTAAGTGGTGCAGTGTCACAAACTGAAGAAGAAATTCTTGGAAGACAATTTCTCAGAGATTTAAAAAAGGAAACAAAGATTTTGTATGATCCCATTGTTCAAGAATGGACAGAGCTATTCATCTACAAAATAGGCGAATCCAGCAAAGTTAATAAAAAGGCATTTGAATTATTAATAATCGAAGATAATAATCTCAATGCATTCGCTGCTCCTGGTGGGATTATTGGAGTTAATGCAGGTCTCTACAAGTATTCTGATAACGAAGCTCAGTTTGCTTCTGTAATTGCACATGAACTTGCTCATCTAAGTCAAAGACATTTCGCAAGACAGGTTCTGGAAAATAGCGATAGAAGTAATGCAAACATGGCAACTCTGCTAGCTTCAATAGTTGTTGCAGTTGCAACCAGAAGCCCTGCTGCTGTAATTGGAGGGCAAGGAATTATTGCAACTCAGAGCTTAAGATATTCAAGGCTTTACGAAACCGAAGCAGATAGAGAAGGTTTCGTAACGCTAGATAAGGCTGGCTATAGAACACAAGAAATGTCAGAGATGTTTAGGAATATGCAAGAGGTTAGAAGACTTTCAGGAGATAATGTTCCAGAATTTCTACTCACTCACCCAATCACAACAAGAAGAATCACCGAATCACGCGAAAGAGCAAGACAAAGCGATGAATCAGGAATCATAGATACGCTTAACTTTAAACTGATAAAACAAAGAGTTAGATATTTAATGACTGACAATCTCTCTATAAGAGCTCTTGAAAATGAAAAATACGATAGCGATGATGGCAAGTATTTTTCCGCATTACTTGAAAGGAAGAAGCTTAATTTTTCTAAATCAATTGAGATTCTGGAGGAGCTTGAAAAAAAATATCCTGACAATTTAATAATAAAGACAACTATCGCTGAGACTTATACAGAATCAGGCAATATTGGAAAAAGTAAAAGCTATAGTCAAGACTTGCTCGAAATTTCTCTTGGTAACTATCCACTAAGCTATAACCTTGCCAATGCCCATATAATGGAAGATAACTTCTTAGCTGCAGAGCAAATTTTAGAGGATATAAAATTTTATAGGCCAGTTGATATTAATCTTTTGAAAGACCTAAGCGAAGTACAGCTAAAGAGCAATAATTTATTAGGCTATCATCTGACAAATAGTGAGTACCTCTTTTACTCTGGAAGATATGAGGAGGCATTAAGAGATTTGCAAAGAGCACGAAGCATAGCCACTAACAATTTTAAAATTAGAGAGATAATTACCGAAAGAATACTGATCCTTCAATCCTATGTGAGAAATAGCAGAAATAGATCAGGCTGAATGCTCAAAAAAGTCTAAAACCTGAGCAAACACTTTCTCTCTACCTAGTTCATTAAAAATCTCGTGCCGCATTCCTTCGTACGAAATAAATTCCGACTCAAGACCTAAATCAATTAATAGATTGTGAATTTTCTCAGATTGCTTTCCATTAGCATTCACAGAATCTTGACTTCCAGTTAGACATAGAAATCGGTTGTTCTCATCTATTTCTTTGAGACTTTTTTTTGACCATAAGCCACTAAAACCAATTTTTAAGTCTTGCCAAAGCTTTACCGTATTTGGAAAACCACACAAAGGATCTGCAACATAAGCATCAACACTCTCTTCGTTGGTTGAAAGCCAGTCATGTGTGGTCCTGTTAGGTTTAAATGCAGAATTGTGTTTAACAGTTGTCAGGTCCTCCATCTGTTTGCTTATCCCTTTAGGGCCCAGAGTCCTCATTTCTAAACCTACAAGTAGCCCATTTATGAAAAGCAGTAATGGGTTTACTGAAAATGTTGCACTAAGAACCACACCATCAAAAGTTAATCCTCTTTGTAATAAAGATAATGAAATAGCAGTACCAAGACTATGGGCAACAAGAAAATGTTTTTTTGCAGGATATTTTTTTCTTATGTATGAATTCATTTCAGCCAAATGATTTACTACATCGCTAAAGCTCTCTTCATCTCCGAAGTATCCTTTAGGGTTCTGTTTGGAAACATTTAATCCATGACCAAGATGATCGTTACAAAAAACTATATAGCCTTTGCGGTTTAAACGCTCAGCGAGTTCATGATACCTGCCATGATATTCACCTAAACCATGGGCAACCTGCACAGTCCCTATTGGATTATTTACCTCGTCCCAACATGCAGCTTTAATCGTCCCCGAAGAAGTATCAAAAGATATTTCCTTCATTACTTAATTATTTTGGCGAAGTTTTCGAAACTCTCTCTTTCAGGGACAAAGGTATTGATAATATGCTCCTTATCTTCATAGCCCATTGAGATTCCACACCATAAAATTTCATCATCACCGTAATTAAGATGATTTTTTAGTGTCACAGGAAATCCAGCCCAAGCTTCCTGTAGACAAGTATCCAAACCTTTGCCTTTTGCAGCTAAACATACGCTTTGAATAAAATGTCCTACGTGTCCCCATCCATTTGCACCTATGGCTTTTGGTACTGTAACAAACATCCCTACTGGGGCTCCAAAGAACTCATAGTTCTTTCGGCCCTGGGCTACCCTTTTATCCATATCTTCTCTCTCAATACCTAAAACACCATACATACCGAAGCCACAAGCCCTTTGTCTAGCCTTATACCAGTCGGGAATATCTGCTTTGTTTGGATACACTTGGTATTCCTCTTTTTCAGGTGTACCAGCATCAAACTTTTCGAGCACATCTTTGACTAAAGCGTCTTTGGCCTGCCCCATAACCACATATACCTTCCAGGGCTGTGAGTTAACTCCAGATGGAGATTGTTTAGAAATTTCAATAATCTCTCTTACGAGAGCTTCTTCTACGGGCTTATCTAGATAAGCTCTTACAGAATGACGTGTTTTTATTGCCTCAATGACATCCATAACTAAAGAGAGTTATTTTTGGTACTTTTGATACCACTCTGATAAGTAACCATAGGTTCTAAACCAATTAGTTGGCTTCCTTCTTCCTGTACCATGCCACTCTCCATTCATTCGAATAAGAACCGTATCTACTCCAGCCT
>Ga0222718_10002430_pt1 | contig 16764 bp, 33 predicted proteins | sample C33_27DmetaG_FD_165045 | JGI IMG/M metagenome (GOLD analysis project Ga0222718, IMG submission 165045) | Estuarine water microbial communities from San Francisco Bay, California, United States - C33_27D | ecosystem: Environmental > Aquatic > Marine > Unclassified | place: USA: California... | reverse complement strand
AAAGGTGGTGAATGTGAAAATGTTATTTTAGTATTAGATAATGCTAGAAAAATTAGACAATCTGTAGAAAATAATATTGATAAAGCAGATGAAGAACATAGAGTTTGGTATGTTGGCTCAACTAGAGCCAAAGAAAGCCTATACTTATTAAAACCAAAGAAGGAACGTTATGGTTATTCTTTGTAGTTTTAAACAGAACGGGAAAGAAGGACTGTCTCCATGGAGAGTGGTAGCTTCAAGTCTAACGGCGAAGTTGGTTCGGGACCTTCAATTCCCAGGTATTATGTTAGCCCCGTTAAATCAACAACTACCACACAATAAAGGAGAAAACTATGACAAATAAAAAAATGTTTGAGGAATTATTTCCACAAGATAAGCAGATAGGAGGAAATCACTACAAAGATTTTCACATTCAACCTTATGAATTTATTTCTAAGAATGACTTGTCATTCTTTCAAGGTAATGTAATAAAGTATGTTTGCCGTTATATGAATAAAAATGGCATAGAAGATTTAGAAAAAATAATTCATTATTGCGAATTAGAGAAAAAGAAATTGAAAGACATGGATCATGGCAAAAGAAAAAGGTAGACAATGGGATGGTAAATCCAGACCGACTAACGATGTTTATAAAAAACGTTGGGAGGAAATTTTTGGTAAAAAGCAACAAGAAGAATTAGATAAAGAAGATCAAGAATATCTAGATTCATTAAAGGAAAAAATATAATGAGAGTACCTATATTTACTGCACAAACAGAATGGATAGAACCAGAAGAATTTCCTGACTTAAGGTCCTATGATGAAATAGCAATTGACTTAGAAACTAGAGATCCTGATCTTATCACAAAAGGTTCTGGGTCTGTAATAGGTAATGGAGAAGTAATTGGTATTGCTGTAGCTGTTGCTGGTAGAAAATTTTATTTTCCAATTGCTCACGGATCAGGGAGCAACATGGATCGTAAAAAAGTATTAGCGTGGTTTGCTGATACTATGGCTTGTCCAGCTATAAAAATTTTTCACAATGCTATGTATGACGTATGTTGGATACGTAATTTAGGTATAAAAATCAATGGTTTAATAGTAGATACCATGATTGCAGCAAGTTTAATTAATGAGAATAGATTTGCATATTCTTTAAATGCATTGTCTTGGGACTATTTAGGTCATGGTAAAAATGAAACTGCTTTAAGTGATGAAGCAAAATCTAGAGGACTTGATCCAAAAGCAGATATGTGGAAGTTACCACCAATGTATGTTGGAGCTTATGCAGAAAAAGATGCTGAGTTAACTTTAGAGTTATGGCAAAAATTTAAAACAGAAATTATACAACAAGATATAGAATCTATTTTTAATTTAGAAACAGATTTATTTCCATGTCTGGTAGATATGAGATTTAAAGGTGTGCGAGTAGATGCAGAGAGAGCTTCACAATTAAAGACTCAACTACAATCTCAAGAAGAAAAATTATTATTAGAAGTACAAAAAGAAACGGGTGTTGAACCACAGATATGGGCTGCAAGAAGTATTGCAAAAGTATTTGATAAATTAAATTTACCATATCCTGTTTCTGAAAAGATAAAAGCACCCTCTTTTACTAAAAATTTTTTAGCTGAACATACACATCCTTTAGTTCAAAAAATTGCACAAGCAAGAGAGATTAATAAAGCACACACAACTTTTATTGATACTATTATTAAATATGAACATAAAGGTAGAATTCATGCTGACATCAATCAAATAAGATCCGATCAAGGTGGTACTGTAACAGGACGATTCAGTTATAGTAATCCAAACTTACAGCAACTTCCAGCACGGAACAAGGATCTAGGACCTATGATACGATCTTTATTTTTACCAGAAGAGAATTGTACCTGGGGTTGTTTTGACTACTCACAACAAGAACCAAGATTGGTTGTACATTATGCATCACTAGAAAAATTTCCATCGGTGTATGATGTTGTTGATGCGTATAATGAAAATACAGATACAGACTTTCACCAGATTGTAGCAGACATGGCAGAGATACCTAGATCACAAGCTAAAACAATTAACTTAGGTTTGTTTTATGGTATGGGTAAAACTAAACTGCAAGCAGAACTTGGTGTAACAAAAGAAAAAGCAGATGAATTATTTAATCAGTATCATGCAAAGGTACCTTTTGTTAAAAACTTAATGAATGCTGCATCAAATAGAGCTCAGGATCAAGGTCAAATTAGAACGTTGCTAGGTAGATTATGTAGGTTTCATTTATGGGAACCAAATATGTTTGGTATACATAAGGCATTGCCTCAAGAAGAAGCACTCAGGGAACACGGACCGGGGATTAAAAGAGCTTATCTTTACAAAGCTTTAAATAAATTAATTCAAGGTAGTGCTGCAGATATGACTAAAAAAGCAATGGTTGATTTGTATAAAGAAGGTATTGTAGCACACATACAAATTCATGATGAATTAGATTTATCAGTAGAGTCTCCAGAACATGCAAATAAAATTATTGAGATTATGGAAAATGCTGTTAAACTAGAGGTACCCAATAAAGTTGATTATGAGTCAGGAGAAAACTGGGGAGATATTTATGGATGACAATAATATAAGGATTAAAGTATGGCCTACCTTAACGCGAATATACCACCTATTTACTGCAAAATTCGTACCGAATATTTGTATGATATGGACATGGATAAAAAAGGTGAGCAAGACTGTGTCATCTTCGGTATGGCAAGTATATCAGGACGTGCCTTATTATTTCACGTTATGTTGCCAAATGGTGCGGTCTTTTATAGATTGCCTATCTCAGCGTTTTTCCAAAAACGTTATGATAGAACCGAAGTGCCGGATATGTCGGTTGACGAGTTACAGTTGTGGAACTGCTTTAGTTATTGGCCTTCTGTTCATTGTTTTGATTGGTTGGCTGGCGTAGAAGGTAAATTCTTAGGAAAAGATAAGAAATTTTACCATGGACAATATCTTTTTACTATTGACTGGGCACACCCAGAGACTAATATATTAAATGTTGAGCATAGTGAAATTCCTCAAGAACATAAGTGCGCGCATATATTGGCTCTTAATAACGGGAATTATGCAGCTCAGCCTAATAATCGTATTTTGTGGCACATTAATAGTTATACTACTGATGACAGCTGGCCTGATTATAAAGTCCAAAATACAGTTTGGGATTGTGAGGGCTCAGATTGGGTTACAGAAGATACGGACAAAATGTTCTATGAAATAGAACCAAAGGAGGACAAATGAATTTTAAATGGGATTTGAAAAAACAAATGGACGATAGAAGAAAAGAAGAAGCTGCTAAAGCTCAACTTCGTAAAAGAAGTAAGGACTCTATTGCTAGACCTAAAGCGACTAAAAATATTACTTCTGACGACCCTAGATTACAAGGTATTTAATGAAAAAAATATAGATGGTAGTATAAGTATAAAAAGAATTATAAAACCAAAATAATGAACCTTTCCAGAAACTTTACTCTACAAGAGTTAATCAAATCAGATACTGCTGTACGATTAAGTATTGATAACAATCCTAATGCTAATCAAATTGAAAAATTAAAATTATTGTGTGAAAATATTTTGCAGCCAGTACGAGATCACTTCGGTCCAGTGACGATTACTAGCGGCTATCGTTCCCCTGAATTATGTTTAGCTATTGGAAGCTCTATTAATTCACAGCATTGTAAAGCAGAAGCCGTTGATTTTGAATGTCCAGGTAAAGATAACGCTGAAGTTTCTGATTGGATATATAAAAACTTAGATTTTGACCAAATGATTTTAGAATTTTATGTCCCAGGAGAACCTAATAGTGGGTGGGTCCATTGTAGTTATGTAACTGATAAACCTAGAAAACAATTTTTAAGAGCTTTTAAAGAAGATAAAAGAACCAAATACAAACCTATAATAGGAAGAGCAGTAGACTTAGTTTAATATGAATAATAAATTATAAACCGTGGTAAAAGAAGATATAAAAATAATAAATTTTAAAAGTGCTAAAAAAAATAATTTTTTTGCACCTGAATGGAATTATTATATATTTGAATCAAAAATACATAAAATTAATTTTAATAATTTATCAAAGTGTTTATTAAAAAAAGAAAAAGAAATATTAAAACTACCCCTTACTTTTAAAGTGGGTAAAATTACAGATGGATATACAGGTTTAGGTAAAAATAGCACAACAATGAGATTTAATAGATATAATGTTTTTAATTGGAAAAATAAAAATATATCATTATTAAAAGAAAATATAATAAATTTTCATAATAACATTATTAATTATTTTAAACTACCTCCTGTAAATGAATTATATATTCAATGTTGGGTAAATATAATGAGAAAAGGAGAAAAAATCCAACCACATATTCACGGAGTAAAACCAGACACTTATTTAGGAGGTCATATTTGTATTCAATGTAATAATACATCAACAAATTATATTAATCCAATTAATCAAATTAATGAACCTGAAATATATTCAAGTAAAAATGAGATTGGAAAAATAACTTTATTTCAAAATAACATTCCTCATTTCACAGATATACAAAATACAAATAATGAAAGAATAACTTTAGCATTTGATTTATCATTAGTAAAATTAGATGACAATTACGTAAGGATAATATAGACTTAGTTTAATATGACCAAAGAATTTAAAGTGTTTAATAAAATAGATACCGTACATGGATTATGTGAAGAATGTGAAGAAGAAACTATTTTAGTAGCAATTGTCTCAGAATACTATAGATGCACAAACTGTGGTTATGATACAAAACAACATATTAATGGTAGAATTAGGTATCTAAAATTAGATGAATCTGATAAAAAATGGATCAAAGATAATATAAGCAATGGCTAAACAAAAATTTGTACACTATGTTCCTCGTCCAAAACCTCCGAAACGTCCAGGGCGACACAAGAAACGATTAAATAAGTCAGAAAAAAGGCAAAAGAAAAAACGTTAAGAAGGTGTTCCAGGTTTATCTAAAGGATCCCCTTCAATACAGCCAAACTTAGGATATAATTTCCAAGTTTCTATAGCATCTGCATTAAAATAATCCCCATTAAATAATATTTCAAAAGATTCCCCTAATCCATCACGAACACAACCATAATGTGTGTTGTATTCTTTTGGGTAATTAAATCCAGATTCTTTATCTTGTGGAATAACGCATTCTCCAGATAATAAAGAACAAATATAAACAGTTAAAATAAACTTCATTGACATCCTAAGTAAATTACTATAATATCCCAGTATTATGTTATTAAATGAAAGGTTATACTAATGACAGATGTAAGTAAATATAAAAATGTGTCCTTAACTAAGGATACCTACAATAAGATTGACGCCATTAGACGCGTCATCATACCACAGATGACAGTCAGTCGATCTCAAACTATAACACTATTAGTCAATGAAAAAGAAAAATCATTGAATGGTAAACTAACTAAAAAAAGAAAGAGAGAGTAGTATGAATATGCAACCACTAAGAGTTCTTGTAGAAGAGCAATCTCCTCCAGAAAAAAAACTATGGAGAGCAGTATTAGGCCAAGCATTTGATGATGCTTTTGGTCCTGATCGATATGAAAAAACACCTAATATTAAAAAAGAAGCTGTAGATTTTTTAACAAACTATAGTGATGTAAGCTTTATTAATGTTTGTGAAAACGCAGGATTTGATCCAAACTTTATCAAACGTAAAGTTCAAAAAAAATTTTGTGATAATTTTACTTCTGCAATAAAAAATTTATCAACGAAAGTGAGGAATAAAAATGATTGGTAAAATGATATGTCCCGATTGTAACGGGAATGGATACATTGGTGGTTCTAGAGAAGCAGACTTACAAAAAGATTGTAAGAAATGTGATAATCAGGGTGAGATAGAAATCACTGATGAAACTATAAATCAAATGTTAGAGTTGGTTAAATCATCGAGGTTACAATGACACAAAAAACAGAAATAAAAAGACATGTATTAAATTTTCAACATATTAAAAAGTTAGAAGAGGAAATAGATATGTTGCGTAAACAAAAAATATATCTTCAATCTAAACTAAGAGAAAAAAATGGTGAAAAAGAAAAAGAAATTAAAGAATAAAAACTGGGTTATCGTTGGTTATTATTACGATGGTAAGGATGCTTATACAATGCTCGAAGATAAAGAAGATTGGAAAAAACAAAAAATGATAAAAGGAATAGTATGATTAGAGGAGACAGTAAGGACTACGAGTTACTAGAAAAATGGACCAAAAACTTTGATTGTCAAGGTTATAAAACTTGTGAAATTGGAGTTCGAGAAGGATTAGGTTCTAAAATTATTATGGATAATGTAAAAAATAATTACATTCATATTGGTGTGGATCCTTATGGTAATTTAAAGTATCAACACTATGATAACACCGGTGAATATACCTGTGATTATACAGATGCAATGAGAGATCAAATGTTAGAAGATTTTGATCCTTATATTAAGACAGGTAGGTTTAGTCCTTGTCTTATGACCGACACTGACTTTATGAATGAATCTAAACATTCTGGATCTAAGTTTGCTTTTGCTCACCTGGATGGACCTCATATGACTAAAGATGTAATTACTGAAGCAGTGTGGTTTGCTAATCATTCAGCACCTCATACCAGACTCGTGTTTGATGATTATCCTAAATATAATATGGATATTGTTGCTAAGTGTTTAGAGTATTATGGGTTTTTAATCACGGACCAAGGATCAAACAAATGTTTAATGGAGAAATTTGGTGGCTAAAATAAAAACAATTGTATTAAACAACTATAAAAAATATTGGGTAAGAGATACTGCTCAAGGACATTTAATTAAAATATGCCACGGTAAAAATGATGATGTATTAGAAATAGATTGTCGTTGGAAAGACAGAGAAAGAACAGATGGAAATAGAGTCATCAATAAAAAATAAAACTTGTAATAAATGTAAGCAAGTATTTCCAAAAACAAAAGAGTTTTTCTATTCTAATAGAATGTATCTTTCTACTATTTGTAAATCGTGTGATAAAAAAAGAAGCCATCAATATAAAATAAAAAATAAAGATAAACAAGATGCTTGGCTAAATAAACATATGGGTTTAGAAATAAATTATGTTTATCAATCTTTAACAAGACCTTTTAAAAATAGTTCAATTAATCCTAAACCAATGAAAAATGGTTATCAAAGAACAGGATGGAACCCTGAACTAACTTTGGAGGAAATGTATGAAGAATTAATATTACACATAGAATTAATGAAAGATAAATTTCCAGAGACCGACGGTAGACTTTGTAGGTATTGTGAAGAACCCTGGACTTATATTCGTGCTACGGGTGGTAGACAAAATTTAAAAAATTTTTCAATTGATCGATTTGATGCAACACAAACTTATAAAAAAAATAATATTATATTTTGTTGTGCTAAATGTAATTCAACTAAAAAAGATTCAACTAAGAAAGATTGGTTGAAGTATTTAGAAATAGACAAGGAGATAAATGGTTAAAGAATATATCAGTTCTCTAATTAATCATACTAGAATAGATTTTGTTGCATTGAGAGAAACTCCTAAAGCAGTATTAATGAAAATCAATCACGTTGAAAGTCAGCTGGTTAAAGATTTATTAAATTATTATGGTGCTGATATTATGGAACCTATTCAAGTATGGATTCCTAAAGGATGGTTAAGAATGAATGATAAAAGCGATGATATTTGGATATGGAAAGAAGGGCTAATGAAAAATTTAAGAACGTTAGCAGAAAAAAGATTGACTAAAAAATTAGAACCTAAACCCGAACTTAAAAAAGTACCTAAAGGAGAAACACTACACTAATGAAACTAAATAAACTATACGAATACCCGGCGTCAATGAGGTCCTTGGTCCAGGGGTCAAGACACTATGACGTTGGACAAGAGAAACTACCTAGTGTTACAACGATTCTTTCTGCAACACAAAGTGAAGAGAAGAAGGCATCTTTAGCTGCGTGGGCTGCACGAGTAGGACAAGACCAGGCAACACGGATCAAGGACACTGCTGCAACCCGTGGGACTATTATGCACCATATTCTAGAAGGATGGATCAAAAACGAACCACACGTAGATTTAACAGATGTTGGTCAAATAGCAGAGAAAATGGCTCATCAGATCCTCATAAACGGCCTTAGAGACCGATTGACTGAGTATTGGGGCCTGGAGGTCACATTGTATTATCCTGGGCTATATGCAGGCGCTACCGACGTTGTTGGTATGTATGATGGGTCAGCATCAATTATTGACTTTAAACAAAGTAATAAACCAAAACGTAAAGAATGGATTGATGATTATAAACTTCAATTAGCTGCATATGCATTAGCGCATAATGAAATCTATGGCACTGCAATTAATAAAGGTGTGAATTTAATTTGTACTAAAGATAACTACTTTCAAGAATTTATATTTGAAGGTGAGGAATTTAGACAGGCTAAGTTTGATTGGTTAAGAAGAGTGGACCAGTATTATAATGAAAAAGATAAGAATGTAAAGTAAAGAAGATTGCGGCAAGAATAAGGCGAGAATGTGGCAAGGAACACGGAACTGTGACAAATATGTCACACTTTTCCGGATAAATTGTAGTAAATTGTAGAACCTAAAAGTGTTGTTTTATGCGGATTGTAGTAATTGTAAGAACTTTTTCAGGGGTAACGAAAAAAAATTTTTTCAAAAAAAAGTTTGGAGGGTCATTTTTTCCTACAATTTCAAAAAAATCATCTAGAATCATTGGTATTAGCGAATAATAGCACAATAAAATTGTAGAACCTAAGTTCTACAATCATTACAATCGTTGGTATAAGCCACTTTTTTTTCCTACAATTTTAAAAAAGTTCCTACAATTCTCTAGTCGTACAGAGCTGAAATAAGGCAAGGATGAAAAGGTATGAAGGTCAAAAATATGTGCTATAACTGGTCATGCCTAAAACCAAAATAAGAAAAAAATCTAAATACAGATCAGTTGTCATCAATAAGAAACGTTATTATTTTTATAAAATCACGTGGATTGATATTTTAGGTGATAGCGGGCACGCAAATCGAGAAGAGTTCAGTAACATGAGACCAGCTGAAATGATAACTTACGCATATATCTTTGAAAAAGATAAAAAATATTTAAAAACTTTTGCAAGTTATGACTCGAAAGAAGAATCGTTTTCTGATAGAAACGTTTTCCCAATTGGATGTATAATTCGATTGGAGAAGATAAACATTTAACCATTATGGAGGATATATGGCTAAGAAGAAAAAAGAAGAATCTATCGAAGATATCTTAGATAGAATTGACGAAGATACTCAAAAGATCAGAGAAAAAATTTGGGAAGAGAGTGACGATGAAGAGGACTCTTACGAAGACTCAGATGATTCAGATGATGAGGAAGATGAAGAGGACGAAGAATAATCTTCTTCTGATTCAATATCTATGGGTTTTGGGAGTGTTCGGTTTGACGTTGCTTTTGTCTTTCGTATTACATCTTTAAACTCATCGTGTGCAACACCTTCAAGGATAGGCGAGTACTGATCTAATACTTCAGCTATTCGCTTATCCAATTCCTCTTCAGACATATCATCTAATTTACCAGTTCTAATTATTTTTTGTTCAACATAAAGTCCGGCAGCTTTACCTCTAGCTACTTCTGCATTGATTGCAGCTGTCCAAGCTTTGGCATCCAAAGCTTTGTTTCGCATATCACCTAATTGAGCCAGGTGAGATTCAAAAGTAATATCATATTTTTTCTGTATCTCTTGTCTAAGTTCACCAATGTATTGAACTACTAGCGGATACATTTTTGGATTCTGTAATTCAGATGCAGTCACGTGAGCTCTGTCTTCTGAATACTTAGCCTCGATTGCGCATTGTGTCGCAGTCTTCCTACCTTCGTTATAAACGAGCTCCTGTGCGAATTTTATTTGTTTTGGTGTGAGTTGTTTTAATGCTCCCATGCCTTGACAATTAACGTAATATTTCGTATAAGTCAATCACATCTTACCTCCATTTGATGTTTGTAATTAAATCAAACGGTTCATTTAATTACAGGTTAGTTTGTAAACAATAGCGGGGGTCGGCTTACGAAACCTTGGGAATAAACCATTAGGTAGATACTGGGCCCCCTCTAAAACAAATATGATAAGCTTAAGACATTTCAGACAAGTTATAGATAAGTTTTTAAAATCACCTGCTGCAGGTGATGCAAGAGTTCAAATCGTTTTACCTAATGGTGAGTTTTATGATGTTAGTGGAATTCAATTAATGGAAAATAAATTAATTGGAGTTAGAGAATCTCATAGATTAGTAATCACTATCAAACCAGAATCCTGGCGTATGGGTAAAGTTTTAAAGAAGTTATGATCGAAGAGTTGTTGCTTTTTTCTTTAGTTTTTATTACGTTAGTAGTCCTATTATAACCACCTACCTTACGGTAAATTCATGGCAAAAGATGAGTCTAAGTTTTGGCAAGAAGTTAAGAAAAACATCAAGCAAATTTCCTTTACAAGACTAGAGAGTTGGGCCTCTGCAGGTGTTCCAGACTTGTTATGTTACAATGAAAAAGGAAAGTTTTTTACTATCGAATTGAAAGTAGAAAAACGTAAAAAATTGATCTTCTCTCCACACCAAATTTCGTTTCACATGAAACATTCTAACAATACTTTTATCTTGGCAAAGGCCCTCGATCCTTTAGCCATAAAACTTTATGAAGGAAGAGATATACTAAAGCTCGTGAGCCGTGAGCCTTGTACCCCGGTCGCCGAGTCATGGACCAAGGTTCAAGAATATCTTGTCAATGTGACATAACGTCGCAGCGCGCTTGTGGGCGGGACCCACCCCAGCAGGCTTGTGGCTTGCGCCTTGTTCACCTTGTGGCTTGTGCCTTGTTCTTATTATTAATTATTATTATTAAAAAACCCCAGGCGATTTCTCGCCCAGGGTATGGAGGGAAACTATTTATTCTGTTCTTTGTAGAATTTTTCGAATAATTCCCCGGCTTTAATTTCAGTTTTATCGTAAACAGATCTACCAAAATCCCACTCTTCTTTTGTTGTCCCGTGGTCCAGGAACAAATTCCAAACGCTAAGAGCTGGTGATTTCCATCTCGATATAAATTCTTTCTTGGTGAGCTTTTGCTCACCAAAAAAAGTTTCGTTAACGGTAATGGTTCTATTGTCCATTCGAACCTCCTTTCACATCCAAAAATTCCTGCAGCTCTTGTTCTGCAGTTTTCATCCATCTTCGGATGAACTTGAAACGCGGCTCCTGTTTGATGTTGGTTTTGTAACCAATCATGCCCTTTACTTGAGCCTTTAGTTCCAGAAGAGGAACTCTTTTGGTAAATGGACCAAAACCAATTTTCTGAAGAAATTCGAAACGAAAAATAATTTCGTCCGCATTCTCCTTTGTTATATTTTGCATGTCGATGTACATCATCGGCCATACAAAATTTGCAGCAACAATGTGCTGGTCGTTGGTCCAACCTTCTGTGTCCAAGGCTGTGTAGTCGTATTGTAATGCCATAATCACCTCCATTGTTGTTAATTTGACATCCTACAATTTCCCATAATAATGTGTTCGAAATGTGGCGAGATAAAAAATATTTTAAGTTATCCACAGGCCTGTGCCTGTGACCTTGTGCCTCGGCCCATGCGACAATATGCCTGTCAATGTGACCAAGTGACGCGCGACAATTTGTCGCACCTTGTGAAGTGCTTGTTGGCGGGCCCCCACCCCAAAAATAAAAAAACTTCCTAACCACTTGAGCCTTGTTCCTTGTGACTTGTGGCTTGTTGCTTTTTATATTTTGGGTTACCTCTTGGCCAGCCGTGAGGCTTGCATCCTTTAGATGCTTCTGGACATTTTAATTTTTTTAATTGTTCAATTGTCATTAGTGTTTTAAGTAAGTTATATTTTTAATTTTACGGGACCAGCATTTTCTACAATCTAGACATTTTCCGCCCTGAGTTGGCGCTGGACATGTTGCCTTCTTGGGGTCTGTTGTGACTGTACTTGTAGACTTCCAAAACTTGCCCGCGGGCCCATCAACATTAGTTCCTGATAATCTTATTATTAAATTTTTTGGAATTCTATTAACTGGAATATGTTTTAAAAACTGAGCTTCTTTAGTTGGCATCCAGTGTTTAACAGTTGGCGTTAACTTACAAACTTTAAAAATTTTTAATAAGTGTTTAATGCTTTGAATATCTCCTGCATCGTGCCATCGGAATTCTTTACACTTAAAAGAATTAATTTGAATTGCCATAGCTCGAACCCATAAAGGTTTAGTAATAGAATTTAAACGCTTATATTGCGCAGCCTTGACGCCTTTATACATAGTATAAAAACCTCGTTTTGCATAACAACCAAAGCACACCGTGCCAGGAATTAAAGCAAGTTTGCCGCCTGTCTTACACTCCCACGCGGGCAGGCCGTAGCTATAACCTGGCATCTTTGAGGGTTTACTAAATGACCCTGTAATTTCTTTTAATTCTTTTTTATTCATAGCGCTTTGATAGCATGAGCCTTGAGCAGTGGACATTGGCTAAATTGACGCAGGCAGAGGAGAGCTTGTGGGCGGGGCCCACCCTAAAAAAAAACAAAAACTGCGACAATTTGTCAAATGGTAATGCGAACACATGTGTTTTAAAACACATGTGTATTTAACAAATGGAGGAAAATACATATGACAAGAGCAATGACTAAATATCAGTTGGAACACTTTAAGTCAAAAGTGCGAAGACAATTTGAACCACTGATAGAAGACCAGGAACTGTTAGTAAAACAGTTTAAAGCAAAAGCGACTGATGTTGCTGTTGCCAAACTTTCAAAAAAGATTGGCGCGGATAAAATAATAAAAGCGTTCGCTGAAGCTGAAAAAAAACTAGAGGAAGCTAGAGCAACAGCTATAACTTTCTTTGAAAAGAAAAAACCTAAAGACGCTGAACTTGATTATAGCTTTAGAAGAAAACAAGACAGCTATAGCGATAGTAAGTTGTCTTTATCTGATTGTGAAGATCAGTTAAGAACCTGGGCTAAAAATCAAGCTGAAAAAGAAATAGAGCGAAGACCAGAAGGTGCAAGGTTAAGAGAGCTAAAAGTGTTAGAGCAAAAGGCCTTGGATACTGTCATGGAAGCGGGAACACCAGATAGTCTGGCCATTGCTTTAAATGAAGTAAGTAAAAAAATAGGGTTAAGTTGGAACCAAGATTTAACAGCTTTACCTAATATAAAAAACGAAAACTAACACTTGACAGTTTATGGGATATTATGTTATTAATATCCCATAACGAAAGGAATAAAATGGCATACATTGTAATAAAACATACAAACTACGAAGGTATCACACCAAGCGTTAGCATTGAGGATAATGAGGTCTATGATCTTGAAACAGCTCAAGCGGTTAAAAAAGTGTGTGAATTAAAGAACACAAACAAAGACACTACTTACCACTTATTAAACGTGGCTTATGCTAATCTTGGCAAACAAGGTAGTAATACTATTGAAGTAGTTAAGTCTGATAATAACTTCGACTATAATCAAGATAAGCAATTATCATGGGAATTTTAGTTGATTTAAAAAAGGAAGAGTTTATTGGCCAGGGCTTCTCTAAAAAGGAAGCCCGAACCAAGGCGCACGAGTGGTGCGCTACAACGAACACTTGTCGTGGGTGTAGTCAAGTCGTGCGACCTGGTTGGTGGTCTTGGAAACAAGGCTACTGTAAAGATTGCATGGACTAGTCAATATGTCATAACGTCGCACCCACTAGATATAGTAGGTGCGACACATTGTCGCAGGGAGAGAAGAGCATGTGGGCGGGTCCCACCCATAGAGGTACCAGACCAAAGTCAAAAGTCGAACTTTTTAAAAGGGGGGAGGGGTATAAATCAAAAAAAGGGATCCTAGAATATACACTATAGTGTTTGATTTACAGATAGATTCCTGCTAAATAGTTTTTGGTACCATAATTAAATATTATGCTTAGTTTAGAAAAAATAAATGCAATTGCAGATCCGAAAGTCAGAAGACAATTAAAATTAGATATTTTAACTAGAGTTAAAAAAACTACTCAATCTAAATATAGAACTGATTTTTTATCTTTTGTAAAATACACCTGGCCAGAATTTGTTGAAGGTCAACATCACAAAGTTATTTCAGAAAAATTTAATAGAATATTATCAGGTGAATTAAAAAGATTAATTATTAATATGCCACCAAGACATACTAAATCAGAATTTGCATCTTATTTTTTACCTGCATGGATGATTGGTAACAGACCTAATTTAAAAATTATTCAAGCAACCCACACAGCAGAACTTGCAATTCGTTTTGGTAGAAAAGCTAAAACATTGATTGACTCACAAGAGTATCAAGATTTATTTACAACAAGACTTAGAGAAGATTCTAAAGCAGCTGGGCGTTGGGAAACAAATGGTGGTGGAGAATATTTTGCAGTCGGTGTCCAAGGTGCGGTGACCGGGAGGGGTGCTGATTTATTAATCATTGATGATCCACATTCAGAACAAGATGTAAATTCACCTACAGCATTTGATAATGCTTATGAATGGTATACTTCAGGACCAAGACAACGTCTTCAACCTGGTGGAGCTATTGTAGTTGTTATGACAAGATGGTCTACAAAAGATTTGACAGCACAATTAGTTAATGCTGGAGCTAAAGAAGAAAAAGCAGATCAATGGGAAGTTGTAGAGTTTCCTGCTGTCATGCCAAGTGGTGAACCTTGTTGGCCAGAATATTGGAAGTTAGAAGAATTAGAAAAAGTAAAAGCGTCAGCAGGTATTTCAAAATGGAATGCACAGTACATGCAAAATCCAACTGCAGAAGAAGGTGCATTATTAAAAAGAGAATGGTGGCAGAATTGGGATAAAGATTATTTACCTCCATTGCTTCATGTTATTCAAAGTTATGATACTGCATTTTTAAAAAAAGAAACTGCAGACTATTCTGCAATTACTACTTGGGGAATCTTTGCAGAGAACGAAGGAGATCCACAACATATAATTTTATTAGATGCATTAAAAGAACGTTTAGAATTTCCTGAACTAAGAAGAGTTGCAAAAGAACAATATGATTACTGGCAACCTGAAACAGTTTTAGTGGAAGCAAAAGCTTCTGGTCTTCCATTGACTTATGAACTCAGACAGATGGGGATACCCGTCGTTAATTTTTCTCCTTCTAAAGGTAATGACAAACACAGCCGTGTAAATTCTGTAGCCCCACTGTTTGAGTCCGGAATGGTTTGGGCTCCTAAAGAAAGAGAATTTGCTCAAGAGGTAATTGAAGAGTGTGCATCTTTTCCATATGGAGATCATGATGATTTAGTGGATAGTACTACACAAGCTTTAATGCGATTTAGACAAGGGGGCTTGATTATTCACCCAGAAGACTATAAAGAAGAACAACTACCTAGAAAAAAACGAACTTATTATTGGTAAATGACATTTGTATTTAAACACCCAAGTAAGTATAGAAAACTTACAACAACAGTGCCACCAAAGTCTGGGCCATTATCACAAGGCTTGAATATTGAGTATAATACTGTTAAAGATGTAAAACTGGAGAAAAGTAATGGCAGAAATCGACAAAGCACTTCCAAACGAAGTTAGAAAATCTATTGAAATAGAAGGACCTGAAACAGCGGTCGAAGAGAATATTGAACTACAAGAAGAATTACCTAATCAAGGTGAAACTGAAATTACACCTACGGAAGATGGTGGTGTAGAAATTAATTTTGAACCAGGAGCCTTCAACCAGGCTCAATCAGAAAATCACTACGACAATTTGGCAGAGTTACTACCAGAGGAAATATTGATGCCTCTTGGTTCAGAATTATATCAAAATTATTCCGACTATAAATCTTCAAGACAAGATTGGGAACAAGCTTACATAAAAGGTTTAGATCTTTTAGGATTTAAATATGAACAAAAAACAGAACCCTTTCAAGGAGCTTCGGGTGCCACGCATCCTGTTCTAGCAGAAGCGGTTACTCAATTCCAAGCATTGGCTTATAAAGAATTGCTCCCGGCTCAAGGACCTGTAAGAACTCAAACAGTAGGTGCACCATCACCTGAAAAATCTTCTCAAGCGGAACGAGTAAAAGAATTTATGAATTATCAATTGATGGATCAAATGCCAGAGTACGAAACAGAGTTTGATCAAATGTTATTTTATTTACCTCTATCAGGTTCTGCTTTTAAAAAAGTTTATTATGATGAATTATTAGGAAGAGCTGTATCAAAGTTTGTTCCTGCAGATGATTTGATTGTTCCGTATGCTGCTACCTCATTAGATGATGCGGAATCAATCATTCACAGAATTAAAACTTCTGGAAACGATTTAAGAAAACAACAAGTAGGAGGATTTTATAAAGACATAGATTTAACTCCTGGCTATGAGAATGAAACAGACTTAGATAAAAAAGAACATGAACTAGAAGGAATGAGACAAACTGGTAAACCAGAAGATGTCTTTACCTTACTTGAATGTCATGTTAATCTAGACATCGAGGGTTTTGAAGATCGAGGACCCGATGGGGAAACGACTGGTATTAAATTACCTTACATTGTAACGATCGAAGAAAACTCTCGACAAGTATTATCAATCAGAAGAAACTATGAAGTCGGCGATGCGTTAAGAAAAAAGATTTCATACTTTGTTCATTTTAAATTTTTACCTGGTTTAGGTTTTTATGGATTTGGTTTAATCCACATGATTGGTGGATTATCAAGAACA
>Ga0222718_10002427_pt1 | contig 16797 bp, 17 predicted proteins | sample C33_27DmetaG_FD_165045 | JGI IMG/M metagenome (GOLD analysis project Ga0222718, IMG submission 165045) | Estuarine water microbial communities from San Francisco Bay, California, United States - C33_27D | ecosystem: Environmental > Aquatic > Marine > Unclassified | place: USA: California... | reverse complement strand
TCAAAAATGTGACTGTAGAATTTATTGTAAGAAACCACCCAATGGATCTGTGCCCGCATATCAATTACCTAAGTCGAATAACAATGTATTCAAATATATGAAAAATGACACCCGATGAGGAACACACGCTTTGCGCACTTTATGACTTGGAGACTCATGTACTCCCACACTTTAACCACATGGCATCCACAGAGCCGGCTGTGCACTACTGTATCGAACAGGCTAAGCATCATCTATCCCAGGCTCGGGAACTCCTGGAAGCAGTTGTGATAGATCCGCAGACACACTACGATGATGGTCGAGAATTTTACCGAATTCTTGCTCGAGTTCTTCCTTTGATGGTCCTTGCACAATCTTTTTCACCTCCACCTCCCGACCAGAGTGAGGAGGAAAATTTATCAGATACGCAAGATTCAGACCAGTCAGACGAAGATAGTTATGCGCCTGTAACTCCGCCCCATCTCCCAGGGTCCGAATCGTTTTGAATTCGAGTACACACCGTCCATTGATGATAATATCAGCTCTCACGTTGCCTATGACATGACCCCTGAACACCACAGGTATGATGCGCTCAGATTCATACTTGATATTTTTCTCCCTCAGCAAGACCTCGACTGCGTTATGGTACACTCGCTCACTATGTCCCGGTCCCAATTCAGTGTAGATCTCTTTCATCCATTTCTCTATCATTAGATACGACTACCTTTTTTTCTCTATATACTATAAATATGGCAAGTCCCATGAACATCAACAAGAAGAATAACAATAATGGTCCAGTACCCATGAACATCAATAAGAAGAATAACAATAATGGTCCAGTACCCATGAACATCAACAAGAAACCTCGCAAGAAGGTTCCCAAGAGATCGGGTCGTGTCGTGTATGTGCGTGCGCATACACGTATTCTTAAAAAGTAAATAATAGTTAAAAACAAAACCCGATAAATTCTCAGTGTATAACAGGTAGTGTCAATGAAATTTAGAATAGTGCGCCCAAATATGGCAATAAGAAAGAAGAGAATAAAACTTTCTCGTGAAGTAGTTCATGATTTGAAAGAAGTGAGTAAGTTGTCTTCTGTCAAACAATGGGAATTTGCTGGTAATATTAAATACAAAAATTTTGAGTTTAGTAAACCAAAAATTGTCACATCAAAAAAACGAAACAGAGTCGAAGGTCCTGAAATCGATAGAGTTTGGTATTCTGAAATGTCATTTCACACACATCCAGGTATTGGTCATCATGATGGGACTATATGTCAAAATACACCTGTTTTCACAACCCTCCCCAGTAATGCGGATTTCGAAGCATACATAAAAGGGTTTCCTGAAATGCAAGTCAATATAATTTGTGATTCACATGGATACTACGTTATTAATATCCTTAAATCGGCGTACATGAGGGCATCACCTTTACCTGAGGCTGTACACGAATACATGAGAAAGGTGCGTAGTAGACCATTCATGCGTGTTTGTGTATTTTCAGATAATGGAATTGAATATTTTCAAACCACTGTAAAAAATTGGAAAAGAGAAATTAACGAAAAAATTGATCCAGAGATGATGAAACTTTTTGGAGTATCAATTCGTTATTATGGGTACGACGACGACCCCCCAATTGTTACGGTCTATCGGGATATAGACGTAGTATAGCATCTTCTAATTCATCCACTTCATACCAGGCCCAATGACACTCAGATGAATTCTTATCTATTTCACACATCTCCTGTGCTTCTTTTATCGCTTCTGTGAAGCGTAAACGAAGTCTCAGATTCTCCTTAATTGGTCTCACCTCTACGATACTTGGTCGTTGGTATATAGATTCAAGGACATTCCTACGAGTCTTTGCTAGTTTTATTTTGTACAGACTGTTTTCAGAAAAAGTAGCCAAACACTTCATCTAACATATGAGGGTATTAAAGTTTTAAGTTTACAATTAGATATAAGATGTCATCTTATAACGTTGAAGCTTGTAATTTCAAGTACCGGGTCTCTTCCCTTGAGAGGGTTGTCGATGGTGACACAATTGATGTAAACATTGATCTAGGTTTTGACGTATGCACAAAGCAGCGCGTTCGTCTTCTAGGGATTGACACACCAGAGTCCCGTACATCTGACAAGGAGGAGAAGGTCTTTGGTCTTCTCTCGAAGAAAAAGCTAAAGGATTGGTGTCTCAAGGCTGTTGCATCTGAGAAGGATGACGTTGAAATCGAACTCAGATGCCCGGAGGCGGATTCCAGGGGTAAGTTTGGACGCGTACTCGCAGAGGTTTGGGTTTCAGAGGATGGTGTATGGACCAATGTGAACAAGTGGATGTGTGATGAGGGTTATGCGGTACCCTACGCGGCACAAAATAAGTCTGAAGTTGAAGGACTTCACCTTGAAAATCGTAAGAAGCTTATTGAAAGGGGTGAGGTTCAGGCATAAGGATACTTCCTCACCCATAAATTGCATATCCATTTTTCACCATTCTTTACAGGTTCCCCACCGTGTAAAGCTTTGGACGTCATGAGCTCGTAGTTGTCGATTGTATCAAAAAATAGAGCATCACCAGCCTTGAGTTTATATCTTTTACCTATATTTGGGAAAACTGTTTCACCACCTTCGTAGTCATCATTGAGTGCGAGAATGAATGTATACATTCTCGGATTTTTGTCATTATTGAAGCAATCTTGGTGCGGGGAGTAGTAACCACCTGGTTTGTATTTAAGAACCTGTAACTTTTCACAATTTTCAATAGGTCTGTCTGTCTGTTTTAAACATCTACGCATGACTGCGTCGACCACTGGATCTTCACGATCCAACCAAGCCGTTTCACTTTTACGAACGGTTTCATCTATGCTTCCATCTTCCGAAACTTTCGAAGGTTTTAGATATTTACTTGCCGTTTCTATGATATGCTTTCGCTCTTGAGGTGTAATAAAATTGTGAAATATCCTAGGTCGTGGATACACGGGTAATAGGAAAATGACCAACAAGATCAGAAAGAGAATAATAAGTACCATCTTATTGTATTCACATAAAAATATTTCGAGGAAGTCTACAATTGTATCGTTTTCGAATCGTTTCGAAAATTTCATTTCCGTATTCAATAATTTTTTGTAAAAGGTTGATAATTTCATCATGTCTCTCAGGTTCTATGACATATTGACGAAGGAGATCACCACCCGTGTTCGCCATCATCTCAAAAATATTAGAAAGATCCCTACCTTTGTCTTTAAATTTTTCTTGACGCTGTAAGAAATTTCTTAAATCATTCTCATCTATATCGTTAAGCATGTACGCTATACGAAGATGTGTGTTGTCAACTGGTCTTAAATCTATGTACATATTTTCCTGTTCCATTTGATGTATAACCATAGCGTATTGAAGTATTTCATTCGTCGCTCGAATTTCACGAAGCTCCCTAAAAGATGGAATACCACCACACGGAATGTCTCCATGTTCCCTAGACATTGACGTCTTCTTTTTGAATTCGATGAAATGTGGATTATGTATCCGACCAGTCTCAATCTCCCCTGTTCGCCAATTGAATGCCGTGTGACACGAAATGCACCACATCTGAGCACATCCACTCGTCTTATGTATTACAGTTCCACATTTCGGACATGATTTACTATCCTTGTTGAGTAGTTTCATCGTCTTTACAGTCTCCGGATCACACACATGATCGGGAACGAGTGGTTCATTACAATCTTTACAGAACTTGTTTGTACATAATCCACAGTACCACTCTTCATTTAGAAATCCTTTACATTCTTCTATGGGACATTGACGCACAAATTTTCGGGGTCCATTATCTATAAACGTTCCACCATTTCTCAATTCTTCCATATGTCGGTACGTATTTTCCATATCCCTGTAAAGTGTTCTAATTTCTGGTGGTATTGGAGTATCAACTTCGAATGTTCGGTGGCGATTATGAAGTTCTATGAGTTTTTCCTTTTGTTGGCGAATGATCCGCCGTAACCGACGCATGTGTTGGATACGTTCAACTTCGGGTTGCGTTTCGGGCATACGTGCTCGCTCTCTCTCAAAAAGAACATTCTCACGATGACGCTTCAACTCTGTATTTCTAAAATACTTGGTACAGAATGAATCTACAAATTCACGATTCCACGATGTTTTACATCCCATACAATGTGGATCTTCAAAAGATTCGAGTATATATCTTTGGGAACAGGTTCTACAACTCGTTAAATCACAAAAAGGACACTTAACTTTTTTGTGATTTATCTTGTTTAGTTTTTCACAACAAACATCACAGTTTTCCATTAGTTTAAAGGAAGTTTATTTCTTTAAATTACAATCCATCTACAAAATTACCAATAATCTCCATCGCATCCTCACGACCGTATACAGTTTGTGTAAAAAAGAGAGTTATTTCGGCCTGCCCGTATGACAAGTATGTATCCCGATACTTTTCGTATATGGATGCGAGACCGTCGAGGTTATTGTCGCACCAATTCTCTACATCCTCCTCAGTCATATCACGGTGGAGACCTTTTTCGATGAAATCGACAACCTCGTCGCGGAGAGGCATGTCGGTAATCACGGTACAGTCGTCGTCGGGGTGATTCATTTTAGTTACTTTTTACATATTTTGGTGTTTACTTAGGTAGTTCACTTTGAGCATTTTCATATGCCTTCAGAACTTGACCCAAGGTTGTCGCCCTTTGAATACGACTGGTGAATATTTTCTTTCGGTTCTTTGGAATCTTAAAGTTTCGACTGTTAATTTTAGCTTGATAGCTAGATTTATTCATCATAGTTGCCCCCTCTGCAGCTTTCCTCACGTTGGCCTTGAACATCCTGCCCGCATTGTTGACTCTCTTGACGTTTGCTTGAGTCCTCGGTGCAAACTTTTTAGCCAACTTTACACGCTCTGCACCTGTAGCCTCACTGATCGCCGTCTTTTGGGCAGCAGTTTTAACTGCGTTCATGACCCGTCGTTCCTTATTCTTTTGAACTAGGGCTTTAAACGAAGGTTTGGGTGCATTAGGGGGCTTTGGTTTCCTCGCCGCCACATACGCATTCGCTGCCTTTTCTACCGCCTTTAGTGCTTTAGCTTTTTTTTCACTCATACGAATAGCGTTGTCGTTTTGTGTCGCTCGCGTTTTAATATTTTCGAGTTCAGCGTTCGATTTTGCTTGCTTTATCTGCGCCTTGTAATTCGTTTTTGCTTTCTGGGAAATCTTCTTGAGCCTGTTGACCGTACTAATGGCGCTTCCACGATTTAAAATCTCAAGAGCGAGTGGATTCACGTCACTCACCTTGAATTTTTTACCTTTAAAGTTGGTTTCGGGTACGTATAATTCAGAAACACTGGTATTCTTTTCAAAATTCATACGTTTAGTCACATTGTTCAGTTCCTTTTCGAACGTTCTACGTAAGTTCTTGACCTTCATATTGCTTCGCATCACCTTTCCTAGTAAATTCCTCTTGGAGGGAATCTTACTACTCTTTAATTCACCCTCCAACTCAATCCTATTTTTGAGATTTTTGTCGATGGTTTCTAAAGCTGTAACAGATTTCGCATTATCTATGATCGGTTTCCACTTGGACAGGCGATACAAGGGTCCGAATTTTTTCTTAGCTGCGTTGGATACTGTGACACGTTTCTCATCCAACTCTAGTAAGTTTCGAATTGGTTTCAGATTTGTACCTGGCTTTTCAATTTGTTTAATGTATCGTTGTTTGACCGATGTAGGTAAAGAAGATTTGTTCACTGAAGCACGTAAATCAGTAATGTTTCGATTACGGTTCAGGAGTTCGAGTGCTGCGGTCGCGTTGAAATTATTTCTCGCGACTTTATCCACCTCTTCTTTCGCTTTTTTCAGGTAAGCATTCTGAGCTCCCGCCGCGTTGAACTTGTTTTCCTCTACACTCAAATCTTTCTTAGTAGCCTTCTTCATTTGTTCGTCAATTTTTTTACCTTCACTTTTGATACGTTCTATGTTTGTGGTATTATTCTTTATTTTACTCACGAGTTTTGATTTTTGGTCTTTAGTCAGACTTATGAGACCATTGAGATAGGTAGTCAATTCAGCTTGTTTGCGAGCAAATGTATTGCGTTTACTTTTGAGTTCTTCATCATCTTTTTGAATATTTTTCTCGATGGTACTCAGGTTCGTATTGAGACCAACACGTTCTAAGTACTTGTTTTTGGTAGGGTTGGTTAAAAGTGTGTTCTTCATAAAATTACGAAGTCTCGCCTTTTTATTCGCGACGATGCTGGCGTTCATAGACGCTCGCTTCTTGTCAGCCTCCTCTTTGACCTTTTCTTGTGTGAGAAGACCGTTCCTAAAGTTTTTGATGAGCTTCTCTCCATTTTGACCGATATTCTTAGAGGTCACGTAGTTGATGACATTTTGTTCAACCACCTTTTTCGCCTTTATATTCGAGTTGAGACGTTTCGCAGAGTTGATGACCGTATTGACGTTCACACCCGACTTGACTTCCATACGTAACTTAGACTTGTCGTCATTGGTGAGATTCGCTAAATTCTTAAACGTGTTCTCGAGTTTCTCTTCTTGACGAGTTTTCTTCATAGATGTCGCGTTATTCTTCGAAGACTTCAAGGTTTTGTTTGGTGACTGATTAAAATATCCAACAATCATATTTTTGTTTTGATTCGAAAGACCCAAATTGTTCATGAAACGCATAAGTTCTTCACGCTCACCGGCGCGACTCTCATTCTTTCTTTGTTGAATAAGAGATTTAGCGTTTGTTTCAAACATCTCTATATTACCTGGTTGTTTATCGTATTTGGTGAGTATAGAATTTTTATTTTCCTGGCTAAGGTTCAATGGTTTCAAAATATTCTCGAGTTTTTTACGACTAGTCGCAATTTTCTCTATGTTCCGAGACTTCTTAATAGCATTCGCCTTTTGTTTCATTACATTCAAATTTTTAGATGTATTGAATTCAAACATGATAGAATTACGATTCTTCACGTCGAGGTTGAGGGTTTCATTGATGTATTTATAAAGTTCTTGTTTCTGACCTTCAAACTTTTGTTTCGTGAGGACATTCTTAAACGTTTGAACATTTTCTAAGATATTATCCAAAGAATTGTTTTGATTTTTAAACTTTTGTAAGAAACGATTCTTATTTTCTTGATTCAAATTTTTAATTACTTCTTCAAGTTTTTTAAGATCTTCTTGTTTTTTACCCCCGATAAGACCGTTAAGTTTGTTCTTTAGTTTTTGTACGTTATTCATGGTTTTGATGGCGTTAAGTTCATCGGATACATTGACGTTCCTATTGAGTGCGCGTCTAGAAAGATTCTTCTTAGCCTTACCTATATAGGCTTGGTTAATCTTAGCGTTGAGATTCTTCGCGTTGTTCATGGATTTGATTTTATTCACATTAAACTTGAGATTTAGACCATTTTCATTGCGAGCTTTTCGAATACGCTCCGTGATACGATTTTTTCCACTTGAGACGTTTTTGAGTGTAGTAGCCTTTGTGCGTAAAGCATTCATGTTTCGGGGATTAAGATTGAAATTCTTCATGACCGTCTCAACATCATTCTGTTTGAGTTTAAGTTCATCTGTAAGGTATCGACGGAGAGCAGTACTTTTTTCTTTTTTGAATTCATTTGAGAGAGTTGATGCTTTATTTTTCACATTAAGAACGGACATATTCTCGTAGTAATCCCAATTCTTCAGTATAGCTTCACGATCCTCCTTTTTTAAGTTATATTTATTCAGAACTTGTGTAATATTCGAAAGTGTTTCTCTCGATTTTTGTATCAAATAATTTTCAACATTTTTCTCGATAGTACGGATGTTAGAATTTTTAGAGATTTTATTATAAAATTGTTTTCTGTCAGCGACTGGAACTTTCTTTTCATCGAGAAGTTTGGTAAGTTCCAGTCTCTTCTTCTTATCCAAAATATCATTCGCCATCTGACGGCTGTCATTTAGACTGAGATTGCGAGCCGCGACGAGTTGAATGTTTGTATTATCGAGTCCCATATTTTTCATGTATTTAGTAATTTCTACATTCTTTGCAGCCTTTTTCGAAGCAATGGCAGCATTAATTTGGGTTCCAATATTTTTGAGATTTTTGAGTGTTTTCGCAGCGGTCACTTTGTTCATGAAATCATTTTTCACATTGGTATTAATGATCTTGTTCGATAGTGTATTCCGCCCCTTATTGATTACACTCTCTATGACCTTATCAACCCTTCGATTAAGTTCTTCAACCTTCTCGGGAGAGTTCAATGGGGATGTGTTCGTGTTGAAATTGAATGCAACGTTGTACGTTTTAGCTTCGTCTATCTTGCTAGATAGAGTGCGTTTCTTACTGTTTAGGTCACCTTTGATGGTCACCTCCTTATTGATGGCCACCTTGATGTTCTCCAATGAAATGTTAGAGTTTTTGAAACGTTGAATGAACTTGGATTTATTGATGTTAAGTGGTTGAAGATACCGCTCGAGCTCATCCAAATTCTTTGTGCGCTTAGTGTTCTTTATCGACTGTATCTCAGTGTTTATTTCTTTACGAAGTTCGATGAGATTTGTGGAGTTTAGGTTCACTTGACGCACAAAGGCATTCTTTTTGTTTTGGGGAAGGGTTATGTTTCGATTGATGTAATTTTTCAACTCCTGTCTTTTCTCAGTGAGAATCGCAGCGTCTTTTTGAGTCTTGGCACTCTCCTTATTCCTCCCAGCGTTATTTATCCTGTTTCGTAAAGGTTTGAGTTTATTAACACTGTTGACGTTTGCGATGTTTCTAGAAAATTTTACACCTAAAGATCCAGCGCGGTTTGACAACTTTTGCTTACCAGCACCTATGATACGAACTTTCATCATATTGAGTTCGGTGTTGTTCTTGAGTTTGAGAATGTTTGATTGTATACTAGCATTCAGATTCATGTTCGAAGCAACCTTTGAAAGTGCCTGAACCTTTTCAGCAAACGTGCCTTTAATCTTCTCTCCACCAGCGTTTCGAATTCTCTGTTCAAGACCAGTGACTTCATTAAGTGCGTTGAGTTTTGAGATGTTGTTCGAGAAATTTGTATTGACACCGAGCTGCTTTGCGAGAGCGGTCAGTCTTTCTCTCTCGGTGCCTATCTTACCTACATTTCGCTCATTCTTGAGTCTCTTCGCCTCCTCGACGAGTTTAGTCACGTTACGATTTCCGTTATTAAACTTACTCATTATAGTGTTTTTGTTTTGCGCGTTCAGATTGAGAGTGTTGAGATTACGAACGAGACGCGTCCTCACATTCTCGTTGCCACTACGAGCCACCTCATCTTCGCGTTCCTTCGCGGCACGCTTGAGAACGTTGATACTCTCTCCATTATTGAAACGTCTGAGAAATCCATTCTTGTTCGTTTGATTAATTTTAAGAGGAGTCAAATATGTGAGTAAGTTTTGTTTCATGAGAGCTTTCTTCTCCGCGATTCGTTGCTCGACCAATTTATTGGCACGATTTTTTAGAGAATTTAGATTGGTCTTATTATCAATGAGTTCTGCAAGACTATTCTTATCTTCATCGGAAAGTTTGACGTTAGTGATCATACCCATAAATTTAGTTTTCTGGTTGGTTATGAATGTCGAACGTTTCGTCTCGTTCTCTTTTTTAGCCTCTTCGATGAGACTATTAATGTTGGTGCCTCCAGCCTTGGCGCGTGCTTTGAAGTTAGTCTTAGAACTATTGTTTATGAACGGGAGTGTGGCGAGTATGGTGTTCATCTTTTGTTCGTCGTTTTGAACGACGTTGCCAGACTTTATCTGAGCTTCAGCCTCAAGTTGTTCCAGATTTTCGGATGCCATACGTTGGATGAAAGTATTTCGATTTGTGTTAGATAAAGTCATCTTTGATAATTTGGTGATGAAATCATTCTCGAGAGTTTTGTATTTTACAGCCTCCGCCACCACATCGGAACCCCTGAAACCACCAGTACCAATTTTATTCAAAAACAGCTTTTCACGTCTGAGTTGAAGTTTCTTGATCTTTTCGATCGCTTCGTTTATGTCAATGTTTGATGCACCACTGGGTGCTGGCATGGGTCCCTGAACTACCGCAGCACCTACGTTTATGTAGTACCCAGTACCTTGATTTCCTGTTTTAAATACATATCCCTTCTTACCACCTTTAAATTTACTTGACGGTATAAAGTCTTTTTGTTTTGGTTTGAAAATTCGAGTAAATAATGATTCTGTAGGTTTTTTAACGGCGCTCACCCGGCCGTTAAGAAATTTTGGTCGCTGATCTTTCATGAAGAGACCACCTTTTGGAAAATTTACACGAGAGGTAGGGACGTTCCTGCGAGCTGTGTTCAAGTTCTCGTTCCTGCGAGCTGTGTTCAAGTTCTCGTTCCTACGAGCTGTGTTCACATTCCCATTCCCATTCAAACGGTTCACATTCCCATTCCCGTTCAAACGGTTCACATTCCCATTCCCGTTCAAACGGTTCACATTCCCATTCCCATTCAAACGGTTCACATTCCCATTCCCATTCAAACGGTTCACATTCCCATTTGCGTTCAGGGTGGTGTTTGTAAAGTTCACTGCTGTGTTGTTGATCACTGCTGTGTTGTTCAACCCTTCTTTCTTGACTGGAGTGGTGCGCTTCGTTCCAATCTTCACGGGTTCATGAATTTTCATGTACTTCAGACGCTTACCAATAGAGTCAATCATTTGACTTTTTGTCATTTGATCTAACTGCTTTAGTCCAACTTTACGTGCGACAATCTTGATCTGATTCCGTTTAGACGATGAATCAAATAAGATGTCATAATCGTTGGGTTTGAGTGGCGATTTTTTATCGACAAGGTAGATCTTACTGGAGCTCATGATCAAAGGTGGGAGGGGCAACTTTCCCGCCTTAATATCATCATAGACTTGACATGTTTGTTCTTTTGTCAGTTTAATGTTGTGTCCTGTGTTCATCTTAATGAGTTTCTTTAGGACATCTAGATCTGCGTCTGGATCGCAAACCTCTATCATATACTGTAAACTGATAAAAAAAGTGTTATGTCAAATATCCAATACTATACAATCGTAGTTTCTCTTCATAGGTCATACTGAAATCAAATACGTCTGCGTCACCGACATTAATTTCTACGATTTCAATTGGTGTATCGTACTCTACACGGTTAGATAGTGCCGAACGAACCAAAGATTGTACAAATTCTTTAGGTGTGTGTATATCTTCTTGATATACTTTGTTCATTTTAATTTTTATACACGTAATTTCGTGTGGTTTTTTATCAAAAAAAGGTGTCAATGGATATTCCTCCTTCATCCCACCATCAACGTACGTCTCACCTTTATATTTACCACATGCAAATATGAAAGGTACAGCCATACTCATACACACGGCGTCTATTACCTTCATATCTGGGTGTGTATCTTTAGAAAAGTAAACAGTTTCAGATGTGTTCATACAAAACGCCGAAATAAATATTTTCATTTCAAGTTCTTCAAATGTGGGATCTCCTCCGCAAATCTCAACCAACTTGTTACGAATAGGTTCCATATCAACAAAACCAAATTTGTTAAAAAATGATCCTAAACGTATTTTAACAAAGTTGGGGATATTTAATGATAAAGATGTTTCTAATATTTCATCCACGGACATCCCAATTGCTAAAAATAAAGCTAAAATCGCACCCGCCGAAGAACCTGAAATCTCTTTCACATCCACGAGTGAAGATTCTCTCGCCTTCATAGATCCAATGAGGGAGTATATTCCCATAGAAGCTGGACCGAGGACGAGATACTTCATCTTCTTACTTAATAGAATTGAGGAAATTGACGACGTAAAACCGCGAAGATTACGGCATATACGATCGCATGAGTTAGGGCAGCGGGGAGGCTGGTCTGACCAGAACGGAAGACGCCACCCGAGCCAGGGGGGAGAGTGAGAAGGAGACCGGGGCTGAGAGCCAAGAAGAGCGCGGTGGTCACTAGAAGATCGGTCTTGGTGAGCACGAGACCCATCGCACGAGCAATGAGGCTGTACACGAGGAAGAAGACCAGCGCGTGGAAAAAAATAGCCATCTGATTGGTCTTGCCATTCACGAACTTGACGTTCTTACCAGCGGTGGTCAGGAGGACACCAGGGCTGAGCGCGAGAAACAAGGCGGCGGGGATGGCAACCTTTTGGGAGGTGATATCGGGGAGCATTTAATATATACACATATAATTTTTAGCAAAGTCGACAAAGTGGTAAAATGTTACACCTCGCATAAACTCTTCATGAAGATGATTATCATTCACATTTCTCCTGAGGTTTCGCCATATGTGAGCAAGTCTCTCTTCATACCATATGGTCTGTTCTGGATACTCCCATGTAACACGATCGTTATAGGAATCGTGTTCCTTGAAACAGAATTCCACAAAGTCGTTAAAATTTCCAGAATGATTGATATGAGCATCTTCCATCAATGTCCTGATAGAGTTCCACATGTGCCAGAGTTCATCTGAGTATTCGGCTTCCCAGTCTTCGATATTCAGAGGAGTGTCATCGATAATATCTTCATCATCACTGGCGTAATGATCAAAACCAGTAGACGCTTCGTATATATATTGGCTCCAAACCATGTTTAGTTACTTATCTTCCTTCTCGGGTTTATCCTTTATACCAGTTAGGGAGAGAGAGGTGGACTCTTTCGTCTTAAGACCATCTTTAATAGCATTTAGGGCTCCTTCAACTTTAGTCTCATCACCACCGAAGAATGTCATAAGACCATCTTTGATGGCATCCTTGTTCATTCCACCTTTCCTGACAGTTTTACGGATACTAATCTTACCCTTCCTGAGGTTAATTGTATCGATGCCTTGACCGACCATGTGCTTCTTCACCACCTCCTTAAGGCGCTTCTCTTCCTGATTGAGGACCTTAATATCAGATTTCGCCTCTGCTAATTGTTTCGTGAGCTCTACCAGTTTAGATACATTCTCGGAGAGATCAGGTGCAACAGTTGTCATGTTTAATTATATACTTTTACCTTCAAATCTTTAAGCGCACAAACCACGCTGCATGAGATCAGGGACAATAGTGGAGTTGTTCCACACAAAGGGGTCCTTTGGGTTGGGGGGATCCTTGCGAATCTGTTGATTGGCGTTACGGAGGGCACCACCGACAGTCTCGGGGAAGCCGATCTGCTTACGGGGCTCAAGGAAGTTCTGACCCGCGAGGATGTCCTCTGGGGCGAACTGACCAAAGTCCTCGGCCGACGCAACCTCACGGGGAAGGAGGGACGAGGCGAGACCGGTGCCCTTGTTCATACCACCACACGCACCGGCCGCCGCCTTAGCCGCGGGGCCTGGGGCAGGGCCAGCGGCTGGCGCCATACCGAAGGGGGCATACGCGCGCTCGACAATGGCATAGCCAGACTTATTGTTCATGGAAAAAAGGAGGAAGATTAGTGCAGCTACGGCGACCAACATCATAATGTTCTGGTTACGACCCTTCATCATCTTTTATATATGTATAACAATTTTTTTTATTGGTCATCCTCGTCGACGAAAGCAAATCCGTCTGGGTAAGTGTCAAGAATTGGGTCTGGGTGAACCCTGACCTGGACAACATTCCATGAAGATCCGAAAGATTTCTTGGCAAACCATAGTCCCGCAAATTCGACAATGACATCACAAGACTTCTCGGGATGAACATTATCAAAATCCTCCTCCTCCTGTTCAACATTGAAAACCTTCATAACCTCAATGCGTTCCCCTGTAAGTTGACCGTCTGCAATACTGGAAGTGTATGCGCCTTCAACAACCTTTTCACTGAGCTTCTTACCAAACCAGGTCTCAGCATTCTCAACAGCAGCACTGAGGTTCTCAGTATCAATCGCTTGAATCTTGGCAATGTTGACCTCAGACTCAAGATTTATAGCAATATCACCTGAAGAGTCCAAAATCCTAACTCCGTTCAACTGAACGAGGCATTTACGCTTGGAATCATTGAGAGCCTTCACAAAATAGAGACCATCATCACCTTTGGCTGGGACGTTGTAGATCATTTTATGTATACACATGGTTTCATTTCTTTAACCCGACAAATGGTATAGCGGCAGCCTTATTGAATAATGTCTTTGGCGCCCATTGATTTCTCCTGGGTTTATAACCGTACAGAGTTTTACTAATGTTCATATTCTTAGGGAGTGGAAGTGCGTTTTCTGGACGAAGTTGAAATTCATTTTTCACATATGCGTTATTATTGACGTTTTTCCACTTGAGATTTTTCGTGTTGAATCGTTTATTTCCTGATGATTTAGTATACCCTTCCACGCTTGTATTTTTGACGACAGGTTTAAGACCGTATACAATCTGTTTAGAAAGACGTTCATTCGAAGGTTCGGTCGTGAAGTTTTTGTATTTATATGGATTGATCTTTGTCGCTGCGTTAATCGAAACCTTCGTTGGCTTTCTCGATGCCTTGGACTTTGTAACAATTTTGGGTGTGATTCGCTTGAAAACGTCATCCATGGAGTTTGAAGCCTTGATACGTTTATCAAACAACTGTGCCAACCTGACGAGTCTCTGTCGATCTTTCTCCTTCTTCTCTGGTCGAAGACGAAGTTTATGCATCAAGTAAATGTCTTCGATGAGGAACTCTTTACTAGCGATGAGAATTTTCTTATTGTTAATCAATTTTCCAGATATTACGTCACGATATGTCATCCCACGACGCTTAGTGAGTGCTACTTCATACCCAAACTCTTGGGGTCGCATGAAGGGAATGTCGAGAATACCACCCATATTGAAGTCTTCAATTTTTCCAGTTTTCGCTGATAAGAAACGAATGTTGAGATCGAGGGCGAACAATTCGACATCAATGAAGACATCACTCTTACTGGGTTTATTGGTATTTGACAACTTCTTCTTCTTGATTAATGTGTATCTTCGTGTGACATATGGTCCACTCTGTTTGAAACCAATTCCTAAAAATTTGAATAATTTGGGATGTTTCTTTTGCATCATCATTATTCTCTTCTTGACTCGCATGTTCAAACGCTTCGCGAGTTCCCCGAGTTTGTTCCAGAGCGTGAGTTTTATAGCTTGTAATTTACCAAAAAACTGTTCATTCATCGGGATACGCGGTACAAATTTTGCATCGATGTCACTGGTGATGATCCTATCTTTGAAATCTGTGTACAAATTAAACGCCTCACCACCACTCACGATAAGATCACCTGAATTATTCAAAAACTGTGTGAGTTCTCCGATTGTGTCAAGTATGATATCACGTAAGGAGTCAGTGACAAAAACATACATGATCTTTTCGAAATCTTTACCTGAATGTGTAGTGCGCACTCGACTACGAAATTTACCGAGATCTCTCTGTAAGTTTCGATCGTAGTACTTCTTCAATTTGGCATCCTTGAAAAATAGATTTTCGTCAATGAATTTATCTATGACCACTTTCGAATAAATATTGTCATCCATTATTATATCGTGATATAATAATATGGTTTGCAACGTGATAGAAAACTGTAGATGTTACGCATACAAAGGAAGTAAGGAACAATTTTGCGCTGTGAGAAAGGGACCTAGAATTTTACCATGCCCAGCAGACTGCTGTGCGGGTGGATGCCCTGATGATGGATCTAGACAACCGTTCCGTTACATAGATCGACCAGATCATTTCACAGTGGATAAGCGAGTCTTTATGTTTTTATTGTGGTTAATTGTCACCATAGCGACGATATACTTCTTCCGAGACTTAAAGATTAAACGAGTAAGAAAGATATAATGTCTATTGAAACTATTCAAACCGAGCTTGCTGCCCTCCGCACCGACGTGAAGAACCTCGCCAAGCTTATCCGTAAGATTAAGAGTACCCAGGATGACCCCGATGGTGAGAAGGCCCGCGCGCGTGCTGCCAATAACGGCTTCAACCGAAAGCAGGATGTGACGCCTAAGTTGCGCGCGTTTCTTGAGCTTCCAGAGGGTGAACTCGTATCTCGTTCTGAGGTGACGAAGTCTATCAACAAGTACATCACCGACAAGGGTCTCAAGCACCCCGACAACGGTCGTCAAATTATCCTCGACGACACCCTTCGCGACCTCCTCGCACCCCCCGCCGACGTTCAGGTGACTTACCTTAATTTGCAGAAGTATCTCAGTCCGCATTACATCAAGAAGGAGGCTTAAAAAAATAACACAAAAACATAATAAAACATGGTGACTTTCCTTACCAAAGAAGTTGCCGAACAACTTGTTGATACAAAAATCAAAAATCTTGATTTGTATCAAAGAGCTTTTACACATAAATCTGCTCTCAAGGAGTATGAACAATTTACAGAATCATTCGAGACCCTTGAATTTATTGGTGACTCCGTCCTAGGGTTTGTCATCACTAAGTTTTTGTTTGATAGATATGAAAGTCGTCAAGAAGGTTTCCTCACGAAGGCGCGTACCAAACTCGTACGCGGCGAAACCCTCGCAGGGATTGCCAAGAAACTGGGACTCGAAAAGTACGTCATCATGGATGAAAAGGGTGTCAGAAATGGATGGAACAATAACCCCAAAATCCTTGAAGATGTTTTTGAAGCTTTGATAGGAGCCATTTACATGGACATTGGACTCCTTCATGCTAAAGAGTTTATCCTCAGGATATACCAAGATCCAAATATGGTCGACATGAACTCCATCATGGTCGACGATAACTACAAGGACAAATTAATGCGCCACTGCCAAGTGAATAACTGGGAACTCCCGGAATATCGCGTAGCGGGACATCACGAAGGTATTTTTTACATAGATATTTACATCAATAATCTATTTTGTTCTCGAGGTGCAGCAAAAAGTAAGAAGCAAGCCGAGCAGAA
>Ga0222718_10002423_pt1 | contig 16809 bp, 6 predicted proteins | sample C33_27DmetaG_FD_165045 | JGI IMG/M metagenome (GOLD analysis project Ga0222718, IMG submission 165045) | Estuarine water microbial communities from San Francisco Bay, California, United States - C33_27D | ecosystem: Environmental > Aquatic > Marine > Unclassified | place: USA: California... | reverse complement strand
TATTAAATTTACTACGAGGGAGAACCCCGCGGTAAACGAAACAATTACGCCCTGATGGCGTCGGATATAGCTAAGGCGATAACTCCGGCAATGAAAGCTATCACGATGTAATTCAATTCACTTTCTTCTAAGCCAACCTGAGTCTTTTCAGGCTTACCAACAGACTTCTGTTGTGGCTTTGGAGGATCCAATTCCTCCAAAGGATAGTAAGCTATCATTTATATATGTTTAGAGATTAATTTCCTTTTTTGCCTTCCTTCCCCTGGTACGCCTCGTCTTGGTTGCCGTCACATTGACTTCCTTGACCTCACCACCAGTGGAGTCACCCGAGATGGAGATGATGTCAGAAATATCATCATCATCTTCCACCTGCTTATCAGTCGCTGAAATGGCCGTGGTGTTCATAGGAGGTGCTGGGGGCATCATGATACCACCCATTAGACTGGAGATGTCTATACCAGGTCCCTGCATCTGGTAGTCACCAGTTCCACCAACAGGAGCCTCTGTTGCGGGACCGTCAGTTTGGCGAGTGGTATTCTGAACAGCGCTCATCATATTCTTCACTAGATCAGGGTTCTGTTTGATGACATCATTCATGTTGGGCATCACCGATTTGAACATAGAATTGGTAAGATGGAACATCATAGCGGATCCACCGAGCATCATAATCAACTTGATCTCTGGAGCAACCGAAATCTTGGACCTGTACTTAACATACAATTCTTCAAAGACACCATCATAGTCGTCAACATTCTCCATGATACTTTCAGACCACCCCTCTAGCTGAATCTCGAAAGGGTTGTATCTCTTGTTGAGAAACTCTAAACCTGTTACACAGGCCACCAACATTCGTCGCGAGAAACGAATAGACTGTTCAACATCTATACTGTAGGTGATACGCTTCACCTCAGATCTAAGTTCATCAACATTTGAGTAGGCGTTGAGTCTCTTGTTTACAGTGAAACCCTTCTTCTCCAGGCGTCCCAACTTGTTGATAAGATCAGCCTTCTCCTCGTCAATTGAACCGTACCCTTTCGTAGGTTTTTCATCCTCCTGTCCTCCCCCCTGATTTCCATAATCATCAGCATCATCAAAAAAATTGGCATCTTCATCACCATCACCATAGTCAATTTCTTCATCTGGAGCCGAAGCATTCTGGTTAGTCTGTTTGTTGGGGTTCACAAAGGCATCCATACTTTCCTGTTGGTGTGCCATGGGGGGTGGATTATAAGTGGGTCTAGTTGGTCTAGGTACACGCTGAGGGCGGGGGGCGGAAATCTCAATCTCATCCATTATGGCCTGCTCATCTGCATCCAATTTCATAACACTGGTATTTCCTCGATCGATTACGATCTCTTCGTCCATCTACTCTCTATGTAGAAACTAAAAAAATTACCTTTAACGCAGTTTAAAAAAATATTGGTTCATTATAAATGTTCTCCTCTCTCAATCGTGTCAGCCGCAATGCTCTCACCATGATTGTTATTCTTCTCTTGGTCATCTCTGCTCTCGGGGCTCTTAAGTCCAGTACAAGCAGTAAGTACACACCCATCACCACCAAAACTTCCAATGATGGTTCCATCTTCGATCTCCCAGTCGAACTCGAGTGTACCGCTGGTTCTGGTAAGAAAGGTGGTCCTTACGCCAAGGGTTTAACTCCAGGGGGTGTTTGTGGTGCCCAGAAGTTGGTCTCCGCGCAAGCTGGTGGTTATGAAATCACAGATGGAATTGGTGGATCTTTAATCTAAGCTAATAATATATGGCGCTGATTACAACTCCTACTCAGTTGATTCCAGACCTTCAACACGAATATCACACCGTGACTATTGATTCAATTGGACAGACTACTGCCAATACATTCACTTGTCATCTTCAACAACCCCTGAAAAATGTTGTACAGGCTAAATTGTTAGCTGCTAGAATTAACACCACCACGGCGACTAAACATTGTTACGTTTCTATCGAGGAGCTTGACAGTATTTTCACTGAGCGTGCTTCTAATGAACCAAATGGTCAAGCATCTAGAAGTGTTGTTCGTAATTCTTTCGCTAGTATTGTTGGTGAAGGTACTGCGACATTTCTTTACAAAGATAACTATTCATTAGTGACTCAATATGTGAACCCAATTCGCAGCATTGACCGTTTCACTGTTAACATTCGTAATCAAGATGGTATCCCAATTGTGCCATCAAGTCCTGCTAAGGATAATTTTTTAATAATTCGTTTCGTGTGTAGAAAAGCCAACCTGTAATTTTCTCCTTTTACTATAGTATACCATGTCCCCAGGTATTGTTCAATTGATGGCAGCCGGCGCTCAGGATGAATGGATCGTAGGTGATCCCCAAGTGTCGTTTTTCAATTCAACTTTCAAAAGGCATGCTAATTTCTCACAATCCGTCGAAAAGCAAACAATCCACGGAGCGGTGAGAAACAACTCGTTATCCAGTGTTCAATTTGAACGTTCTGGTGATCTTTTAGGTCATGTATATTTCACTATAGATGATAATACAACCGCCCTCGATTCCCAAAGGTGGGATAATATTATCGAAAGTGTTGAGCTCTTAATTGGGGGTTCCGTTGTCGATAAACAAGATGCCGTATTCACAGAGAATATTGCCGTTGATACCTTTGCCACAAATGTATCGAAGAGTGCTCAAGGTACCCACCCAGGTATATCTGCTCGGTCGTTCTTCTATCCGCTTAGGTTCTTTCATTGTGAAAGTCCTAGTCTAGCTATCCCGATCGTTGCATTAAACTACCATAATGTGGAGATTAGGATTAACTGGGCATCTCAAGCTGCAAACTACAATGTAGAATGTTACGCCAATTATTACTATCTTGATACTGAAGAGCGTGGAAATATTGCTTCTCGTACTCATGACATCCTCATCACCCAAGTACAAAAAAGTATTCCATCTGGAAATAAAATACAAGAACTTACGTTCAATCACCCCGTGAAATACTTGGCATCTTCTAACACTACAACTAATAGCGCTCTCACATCACCCACAAACAAAATCAAGTTGAATGTTAATGGTGTAGATTTAGCCAATTATCGTTGGGGTAAACCTCATTTCATTGATGTAAGTCATTATTATCACACTAACTTTGTAGCATCACCAGATTTCTTCTTGTACCCCTTCTGTATTTCCACAAGTTCCCTTCAGCCCACAGGAACCCTAAATTTCAGTCGTCTAAATACAGTTAAACTCATGAGTGAGTCTATGAACATCCTAGACCCTATATATGCTGTAAACTACAATATTCTTAGGGTTCAAAATGGCCTAGCCGCCTTACTTTACGCAAATTAAAATACCATTCTATATTAAATGGTCAAGAATTTGCCGACGGTCGAACGCTCGACTAAAATCAGGTTCGGTAAAAATTGTACCAATGACCAGGCAGAAAACACGATTGTGTTTAATGCGAGTGAAGGGGAAATTGACACACCTTTTACGGATTCTGTATACATAACACCTCTACGTTTACGTACAGATCTATCAGATAGAAACATTAGTGTACTGGCGTACAATCAAGTCACAAAGGAACTGATGGACTCTGGTGCGATCGCTGAGGATATTCTTAATTTTACACTCGAAGCTGCTGTGATTAATGGAAATGTCACTGCGAATACAGTTTCTTTTAATAATGTGAATACTTCTGTCACGACACTTTCAAATGTTGGAATAGCCAATAATTCACCTACAGATACACTTTCAGTTGGTTCCAAAGTGTTTGTAAACCAAACAACTGCAAATACCCTAACTGTTTTGGGAAGTACATATATTCAAAATAGTCTGGTGGTCGATGGGGATGCGACATTCAATGGTCTTGTAACAACTCTACATGCGAATAATACCGTGATCAAGGATGCTATAGTGGAACTTGGTAAAGATAATGTTGTTGGTGATTCAACTTTAGATCTTGGTTTTATAATGACCCGACCAAATCCAGATGCGAACGTTGCAATAGGATTCAGAGAAGTTTCAAATGAATTTGTAATTGCGTATACAAATTCAAATGCAGATGGTCATACGATTACACCTGTCGGTCAAGATATGAATGTCCACGTGTACGGTCAAATTTTTACGGAATCAAATGTTGGTATTATAAATACGAATCCTACACACACCCTAGATGTGGGTTCAAACCTCTTTGTAGACGAATTTGGTTCAAATATTTTAGTGGTGACGGGTAATACAAGTATCTCCGCAGACTTGACTGTTGATGGGGATACTCTATTTGTAGATTCTGGAGCTGATAAAGTGGGTATTAATACCCTCGTGCCCGATGCAGAACTCCACGTCGTCGGTAATGTCTATGTGACTTCCAATTTAACAGTTGACACAAATACTTTACATGTAGATGTTGAATCAAACCGAGTTGGTATAAATCAACTTAACCCTACAAAGGATTTGGATGTAAATGGAACTATAGCCGCCACTCGGCGTGTTGATAATTCTGGGTATGATCGTTTACTCATAGGTACAGATACGGGTACAACTCTTCATTCAAGCTCAAACGCGCACCTAGTGTCTGTGGGATACAGAGCTGGGTATGACCGTCAACAATCTAATTCTGTAGCGATTGGTTATCAAGCGGGTAGTGTCACACAAGCGGAATCTTCCATCGCCATCGGTGAAAGATCTGGTGAAACTGGACAAGGTACAAGTTCCATAGCTATCGGTGATAAAGCAGCTTTTCAAAATCAAGCTGCGTATTCTATCGCCATCGGTGAAAACGCCGGTGGTCAGGATCAATTGGGTAATTCGATCGCTATAGGTAAAGATGCTGGCAGTCAAAATCAGGGTCAGAAATCTATAGCTATAGGTGATGGTGCGGGTAAGTTTAATCAAGGTGAGGGTGCTATAGCTATAGGGTATTACGCGGGATACCCAACGGGTCAAGCTGCTGGATCTGTTATCATAAATGGTGGTACAGATGGCGGGGGTTTCAATAATACCACCACACAAAACGCACTTTTCATAAATCCCGTGAGAAACGTAAATAACTCAAATCTTTTAATGTACAACGCAGATTCAAAAGAATTTACATATGGAACGACCATACACAATACTGTCAATGTTTCTAATAACTTTACAGTTGATACAGATACTTTATTTGTTGATTCAGTGATTGATTCCGTCGGTATTAATACTGCTTTACCAGATGCCAATCTTCATGTGGTTGGTAATGTCTATGTGAGTTCCAATCTCACCGTAGATCTAAATACTCTTCACATAGATACAAATAAACACTTCGTGGGAATAGAAACAAACTACCCAGATGCAACCCTCCACGTGTTTGGTAACGCATATATTTCCGAAGATCTTACCGTTGACACAGACACTTTCCATGTTGACTCTACGACCAATTCCGTGGGTATTGAGACGAAAACACCCGACGCAAATCTCCACGTTGTGGGTAATGTATACGTGTCCTCAAATCTAACTGTGGATACTGATACCCTTCATGTGGATTCAGTGAACCACTCAATCGGAATTGAGACAAAGACACCTGACGCAAATCTTCACGTTGTGGGTAATGTCTATGTGTCGTCTAACCTGACTGTGGATACAAATACTCTTCATGTAGATACAGAAGCCAATCATATTGGTATAAACACCATAAATCCGGATGCTGAGATCCACGTAGTTGGAAATGCCTATGTGTCGTCTAATTTAACCGTGGATACAGACACATTCCACGTTGACACGACGACACATAGTGTCGGAGTCGAGACCAAATTTCCCGATGCGAACCTTCATGTAGTAGGAAATACATATGTTTCTTCAAACTTGACTGTGGATACCGATACATTACACGTGGATGTGTTGAAGCACTCAGTGGGAATTGAAACACTGACACCAAATGCTAACCTTCACGTGGTGGGCAACGTCTATGTTTCTTCGAATCTCACGGTGGATACCAATACCTTGCATGTAGATGCGTTGAACCACTCAGTGGGAATTGAAACCCTGACACCAAATGCCAACCTCCATGTCGTAGGAAATACATACGTTTCTTCGAATCTCACGGTGGATACCAATACATTACACGTCGATGCGTTGAAGCACTCGGTTGGGATTGAAACACTGACACCAAATGCTAACCTCCATGTCGTAGGAAATACCTATGTTTCTTCGAATCTCACGGTCGACACGAATACTCTTCATGTAGATGCGGTGAAACACTCTGTGGGAATCGAGACGTTGACGCCCAGCGCCAATCTTCACGTTTCGGGGAACGCCTACGTGACCTCGACGGTTGACATAGATGGAACGTTACGACTCAATAACCCCACGACGGCTTTGGTGACTGACCTCACGTCGAATGTTGACATAAAAGTCGACCAACTCTATAATGTAAACTTAGACACACCACTTGCTGACCAATTACTCGTGTATGACGGGACAGATTGGGTGAATGAATACCCTATACACACGTATATCAAGATTCGAAACGACAACGGGGTAAACATCGAGGCGGGTGATGCTGTCTATGTTAAGGGGACACATAACTCAAATATTCTTAATGTCGGTCTCGCGAAATCGGATGATCCATCTACGATGCCCTGTATCGGTCTCTCGAATCAGCTGTTGACACCTGGTCAACAAGGTACTGCGGTCGCATACGGTAAGGCACTCAGTGTTGTCACAGATACATTCTTAACGGGTGAAACGGTCTATGTGAGTAACACTGTACCCGGTGGTCTCTCAAATGTCAAGCCGTATAATAACGATCTGATTCAAAATGTCGGTGTGGTGACAAAGATCCACGAAAGCAACGGGGGTGTTTTCGTCACCGGTATCGGTCGCGCGAACGATGTCCCAAATGCACAGGTGGTTCTGGACGAAGGGGACATTAATTGGGTCTATGTGAATAATGCGAATAATGATTTCCAAAAGATTGAACCTTCTAATTTATTGACCCAACTTCAAACCCTCCAACAAGTGACTGATACAGGGAACACCACCTCAAATACGATTCAATTCACGAATGCAACTACAAGTCTCGTGACCACCTCAAACCTTCATGTTGGGTCAAATATTTCTGTGACAGGACTCGTAGATCCAATTAACAAACATTTACCCATGGTTGGTCTCGATGGCTTTCTCGAAAAGTCTCCCGTCTATGTTACGAGTGGTGGTAAGTATGTCATTTCCGCAGCCGAAGCTGAATTTTTAGGGAACATCACCCTGAGTGGTAACAATACAGTAGTGTCTTCCACCAGTGTGACGATAGAAGATAGAATTTTCGGTATCGGTGCAAATAATGCAGTACACAACCTCGATACCGGATTAATGATGGAACATAAAGATGACGGAGAATATGCGAACATCGCACTCATTTACCACGCAGATGAACATCGGTTTTCCATTAGCTATACACAAAATACATTCACAGATGATCACATTCTTCATTTCGAGGATGTGGATCATCAAATGCTCATAGATTTGAGGGGTAATGTGGAAGTTCAAAACACTTTTACAGTTGATTCTACACTTTTCCACGCAGATTCAGTGACCAATCGCGTGGGTGTACTCACTGCGACCCCCGCATATACCCTAGATGTTCATGGTAATTCAAATGTGGCTGTCGCCCGTTCCAAATCTTCAGTGGTCACGGATGCCACGGATTCGGAGAGTAAAATAACCGGTGCGGTTACCATCATAGGTGGCCTAGGTGTGGGTAGAAATATTCACGCGAAGGATGTCAACTTTGAAGCCGCTACCCTCGATAGCGCAACCATCCAGAACGTCACATCCACTACGAATAAGACTTCAGGTGCGCTCATAGTAGGTGGAGGTATAGGTGTTGCGGGTAACATTCATGCGACCCACGTAAACTTTGAAGATGCTGAAATAGATAGCCTAACCGTTACGGATACAACACTCACAGACTCTAAAACTTCGGGTGCAGTCCAAATTGCGGGTGGCCTAGGCGTCGTGGGTGCTATATACGGAAGTACGGTAAACTTTGAGGGTGCCGAGGTAGATAACCTCACTGTTACTGATACAACCGCAGCAACTTCCAATACGAACGGTGCAGTCACTATAGCGGGTGGTCTCGGTGTCATAAAAGATATTTACGCGGCACAGTACTATGGTGATGGTAGTCAACTCACAGGACTCGTGACGACTCTCGAAGATGTGGCAAATAACGGAAATACCATGTCTAACGTCATTCAATTTAATAATAACCAAAGTATTTACGATACAAGTTTTGTGACGACAGGTAAAGCTGGTATTAAAACAGCAAATCCTACATATGATCTTCAAGTGACTGGTAATTCATACATTTCCTCAAATGTCACTGTAGATACAAATACTTTCCACGTAGATGCCGTAAACAACAAGGTTGGTGTGGGCACCACTGAGCCCGATAAAACCTTACACGTTCAAGGTGATATAAAATTCACTGGAACGTTATTTGAAGATGACGCCCCGTTCGTGACTTCTCCTTGGGTCACTACGGGCTCAGACATTTACTACAACGTAGGGAACGTGGGTTTCGGTACAAACGCCGATGTGGATGCCAATGTTCATGTCAATGGGAATGTGTATGTGTCTTCAAATATACATGTGGGACCAGGTGGAGATAACACGTCAATCCTTGGTTACGCCGCTGTAGGATACGCAGGTGAGACGAATCACGCAGCATTCGCACACACCGATAATAATACAACCACAGATTATGCTCTCAAACAAACTGCGGGTGGTGTTACACATATCAATACACCAGCTTCTCAGCATATCCTTTTTTCAGTCGCTGGTACTGAAAAGGCGCGAATCACGGGTCAAGGTGATCTAAAAGTTGGTTCTAATATTCTGTACGTAGATGCCGCGGATGCGAGTGTTGGTTTGGGAACTGCGACACCAAGTTCCAACCTTCACGTGGTTGGTAACACATATGTAAGCTCAAACCTGACTGTAGACAATAATGTGTATGTCACTGGTGGTCTCATCACAAACACGGGTGGTGTCACTAAAAAGACATACAGTCTATCTAGAACTGTTACTACGGGTGTAACTCCCCTAGTTGATATAAATTTCACATCAAATATCTTTTATGCGAAGATCACCGCACAACTCATAGATGGTGACGAGAATCTTAGTACCATGATTCTAGAAGTTTCGGGTGGACGTAAGAGTGGGGAGACGCCAACAAAGAACATAGCCGTGGGTACTAAAAACATCTTTGGTGATCAAACGAATACAAATCCTTGGAGTCCCACTGTTACAACAACTGGTAATAAGATTACTTTAACAACCAGTAATGCCCTAGATGCTCAGGATGGGTATGATATATTTATAGAGTACATGTCTTCAAATTCAGATGGAAGTGTAGTTTCAATAGTTGAAAGTGGTGCAACGATCGAGACCTTTGGGTACTAAATTAGACTCAGAAACCCACGCAAAAATCTTATATATTCTCCAAGTGTATAAGATTTTCGGTAGAAAAAAAAGTATCGTACTATAACAAATGGTAAAGACTAATATCCAGACATTTTCTGGTGAGGTCGAAATCTTAAGTAACCTACATGTGGGTTCTTACTTGACGGCAAATGGAGCGGCTTCGAACGTCCTTGACATTACCGGTAATGTAGGAGCAACATTTTTTGTTGGTGATGGTGGATTTCTTTCCAATATTGCTACGACACTAAGTGATATTGTTAATCAGGGAAATGTTGTTTCCAATGTCGTCACTTTTGAAGGGAATACAAATTATGCGGGTGTAGGTCTCGTTACATCCAGTAATGTTGGTATTCAAAACACAAATCCCTTACACACATTAAGTATCGGTGACAAAATCCGCGTGAATAATAACACCGACGAATCTCTCGGTGAGAGTGTGATAGAAGTTGATGGCCGTATTCTAGCTACACGTTTCGAGGGTGATGGTGGTCTTCTATCAAATATTGCGACAACTCTTGAATCTATTGTAAACCAAGGTAATGTATCCGCAAATGTTGTAAAGTTTAGTTCTAACGCATCAGTTAGTGAATTCGCTGGTGCAGGTCTGGTTACTGACAGTAATGTTGGTATTCAAAATACCGCTCCTACTTATAACTTAAGTGTTGGCTCCAATCTCCATGTAAATGACACAGGTTCAAATGTTCTAACGGTTCATGGTAACGTTGTGGCGAGTAACTTAAACTTAGGTGTATTTTCAGTTACTCCCGCATACGGTCTAAATGATGTATGCAATACTAGTAATGGGACGTCAAATGTTGTTCAATTCCAAAACGCGACGACAAGTCTCGTAGCTACCTCAAATATTACTGTGGGTGGTAATGTTACTGCGCAACAACTCATAAGTACCTCGAACACAGAAGTTGGTGACCGACTCAAATTTTCAGGTTCAAATGTATTTGTGGATACACTCAGGGTTGCTGACGTGGCTGCGAATATTGTAACCTATGACCGAACCACTGGTGAACTTCTAGATTCTTCGGGAACTTTCATGAATAAGTTTGCAGTGGTTTCTGAACAACCTCCCTCGGATCTTTTCGCAAATGCGACTACCGTGGCCAACCACGGTGGGTACACCCTCACAACTTCAAACTTAGCTACAAATTCTAATACCTTCAATGCCTTTGATGGGACTGCGAACGCTTGGGTGAGTGGTGGTCTCGCCGGTGGATACATCGGTGGATCCAACGTGTTCCTTGAAACAAATCTTACCCAACTTTCTAATTTACACCCTACACAGTTTGGTGACTGGCTCGCTATCGAGTTCCCGTATAAAACCACACTTCGTCATATGAAATTGACTCCTCTAACAGCCGCACAGTTCCCCGCCTCGGCGAATATCTACGCAACTAACAATGATCTTACTTGGACTGAAATCAATTATTGGTCGGGTCGTAACCCCGTGACTGCCTCTAACGTCCAAACAATTGTTGTGAATTCCACCGAGCAGTTCAAGAAGTATGCCCTGGTGGCCACGAAGGCTGCGGGGGACAGCTCTAACGTCGCCCTCCGAGATTGGCAATTGTTCACCGAATCCTTCTCCATCGATGGGGGGAAGGTGGCGATGGCGCAACAAGCCGCGACCGGTGGTGAAACTGTGATGGATCAACATGGGCCTCATGGGAGGTTGCCAAAGGCGGTGCCCTTGAAAAAGTATCCGGAGATCGCTTTTGAGAGTGGGAGATTTGACTCAAACGAAACGACTAATACCTACATTCAAGCGGGGTATACGGTGACGGCGAGTGATGCTGGTTCGTCCGATAGAAGACCATGGAATGTATTTAATGAATATGGATACACGACTGATAGTTTGTGGCAGACAGGTACTTCTAATCAATACGATACTACCACTGGTGGCGGTGAGGCAAACACAGTTGCACCCTTATTCGAAGGTTCGAGGGGTGCGTGGATTAAATTGGAACTTCCTAAAAAGATAAAAGTTAAGAGTGTTTTTGTGCGTTCTATTAACAACTCAGAAAAAATAAGTACCGCGAGAATTCTCGGTTCCAATGACGATACAAATTGGGATGTCATAAAGGATAAATATCTTTTAACGTATGATGGTTCGTATGCGGATACTGGTCGCACCCAAGATTACTCCTATAACACTGGTATTTTCGCTGAGGATCCTGTAGACTCAACAACTCCATATAAATATATAGTGTTTCAAATTCTTTCTAACGAAGGTGGAAATAACATACAACTTTACAATCTAAAATACTATGGATATGAAGAGGATGTATTACCCCTAGGTGATACTTCCGTGGATACCACCTTCACCTCCATAATGAACACACCCCAAACGACTGGGGCCCAAGTGTACGTTGATGGAAACTTAGGTGAGACTTTCACAAACCGTGTCGTGGGTCCAACCGTTTCCAACACCCATACGACCTATGTGAGCGCGGAGAAATACTGGGAACTTTCGGGGAATGTTGAATCTAATGTGACCCTCGAGGCCAATACATTCCTTTCGGGTGATGCCCCTCACTCGATCTCCATGTGGTTCAATTCTTCTAACCTGGAGGCGAACACTTCTAACTCGTGTATATTCTCGGTGGGTGGTACCGAAGAAAAGTTTTATTATGACGCATTTGATTCTACTGAAGTTACGAGTAACACCTACGAAATGCATCAGCAAGTTGGTAATTACGGTGCCGAGAATTACGACTATCTCGGTGGGTTCGGTGTATCTATCCAGGGTGGGGGTTTATCAGGTGACGGTTCAACTTTTGTAGTAGGTGTTGAAAGAGATGATACTATTTCAGGTGATATAGGTGCAGCTTTAGTATTTGAAAAAGACGCAAACGGTAAATGGATAGAAAGTCAAAAATTGTTACCTGGTGATGTGTCCTCAGGGTCGGGGAGTAACCGGTTTGGTAGGTCGGTAAACATTTCAAAAGATGGAAATTATATCCTCGTCGGCCATATGTACAATGACAGTGCTACCTCTGGAAATGACGCGGGAGCCGCATATTTATTTCGCAGAAACCCAACATCGTTTAAGTGGGAGCAAAAATATAAATTCTTAGGTCTTACTGATAGTGATAACTTTGGTAATTCTGTTACTTTATCTCATGATGGAACGTTTGTCGCGATTGGTGAATGGTTTTATGAGCATAACAGCACATTAAACTCGGGTAGGGTTCGTGTATTTAAACAAACTGGTTCAGATGGAAGTGCGTGGGATTCGGGTCAGATTCTCGGACCTTCCGTTTCAGATACGTCGGCGAGTTTATATTTCGGTGATGCTATAAATCTTTCTGCGGATGGTAATTATCTTATAGTTGGGGCTTACAGTGATGACGCGGGTCAAGGTGGAACCAATTCTGGTGCCGCATACGTTTTCCATAGAAACGGTGCTAATGGTGCTAACCAATGGGATTCCAATTATTACAAAATAGAAAATTCTGATGCAGTAGCTAATAGTCGTTTTGGAACGGGAGTTTCCTTATCTGAAGATGGTACGTATGCCCTAATAGGTGCATATGGACATACTACATTTGGACGGAGCTATGATGGTGCCGCGTATGTATATACTCGGTCTGGAACGAACACTTGGGGTACAGAAAGGGAACTTTCTCGTCCAGATACGAGTGCCTTATCAGGTGGAAATGGGGAACACTTTGGAATTTCCGTATCTATGTCAAATGATGGAACTACGTGTGTGGTCGGTGCTTCTTATGCTGATCTTGGAGTAGCTGGTTCTGTTAGAGATCAGGCAGGTGCGATGTATGTGTATAATAGAAGTGGTACAGAATGGATATTAAAGGTTAAAAAGGTTCCAGCTGAATTACAAGGTGAACCCGGTGGTGCTAGATTTGGTGGAGTCGTTAAGATTTCAACGGATGGTAGTTATATTCTATCCACAGCGTACCAAGAGGATGGTATCAATGGAGTTCTGGATGCCGGTGTCGCTTATATCTATACCCGAGATAGTGCACATGGAAACGTCGGTCGTCTTCCCTCCAATTTTAAGATTCAAGCCAATACATGGCATAACCTTACGTACGCGTACCAGGGTATAGGTGGATCCAAGGTGACCTACCTGGATGGACGCAAGATATCGGAAGATATAGCCACAGATACATTTGGTGATTATCCACCCATGCCCATGACAAATTTCGAACTTCAAAACTATAAGGTTATTCAGAGTAATGTTCACCAAGATGGTAACGGTTCGTATGCCGGTTGGGAAGCGTTTGATAAACAAAACAACGATGGTGCGAAAGCGTGGATCACGTTTGATCCAACGTTTAATAATCACGTATACTTACTCGGTAATAATTTAGGTAAACGTACAGGAGGGTTTTCCCCTACAGTTGACGGTGAATATCTCATCATGGAAATGCCTCATAGGTTAAAACTTGAATATTTCAAGATTAAAGAACGTGGGAATAGCCTCGACAACGCACCTAAAGCTGGAAAAATATACGCGAGTAACGATGGAAAATATTGGGACGAATTAGTATCCTTCTCTAATTTAACCTATACGAATACAGATGACGTTTATAACGTTATCAATGTTGGATCTACTAAGGGGTATAACAGGTTTGCTTTAGTCGTGACAGATATGGTTGGCACAGGAAATACTTGGATGGGTGTCGGTGAAATAAGATATTATGGTCACAAGGAAAACGACCTGGTCCGCCTTCCCGATCCCACTAGGGTCTTGAAGTATCCGCACATTGCGATGACTGGTCCGGCTCAGAGGGGGTATGTGGCGAGTGCGAGTGACACACATAACACAGTACTTACTAATAATGGTGGACCATGGCAAGCATTTGATGGAACTATTACACAGGTTACGACAGAAGGATGGGTAAGTCCGAATTCCAGGTACAGTAATGATGCCGCAGGTTCTACAGCGGTTAATGGAGTTGCTAACAGTTTTAATAGTCGAGATGGTGAATGGCTTAATATAAAATTACCACATAAAATTACACTCAGTTCTTTCGAGACATTTGTGCGTATAGATAGAGATCATGAGCACCCAACATCGGGATATTTATATGCTTCTAATGACGGTTTTGCAACATTTCAAGAGATTTATAGTTTCACGGATGTAGCGGTGCCCGGTGAGGTTAATGGTAAAGTTACACATGTGATTCCTTCTTCGCATTTAAGTGTAAACTTAATCCCATACAATGAATACAGAATACAAGCTACAAAATTGGAGGGAGCATCCGGGATTGTGAGTATAGCAGAACTTAAACTCTTCGGCACAGAAGAGGCCACCTCGGTCCCCATCCAGATCGGTGGTGGGAACATCGATAAGGTGGCGAACTTTAGGGTCTACGACAAGTTTGTAGAGGAGGACCAAGCCCTCGAGATTTGGGATGCCCAAAAGGACGAGTTCGGCCGGGCGAAATCCTCGATGACCCTCCACAAGGGTCGCCTAGGTATAGGGACGACGGAACCTGATGGGAGGTTGGCGGTCTTGGATGAACCTTATGCTCCGGAAGAATTTCCACCGGGTGCAATGCGTGGATACAAATATTATTTTGAGGGTCACGGGGAGTTTTGTGCGAGTGCGAGTAGTGAACATCATGACGCACTATACCCAGCATGGGATGCGTTCGATAGCACAGAGATTGATGGTAGCGCTAAAGCATGGATTTGTCGAACTGAAACTGGTCTCTATTCAATGAATGGTTACACTACAGATAGTCCAGCTAATTTAGGACGGTACGGTGGTGGTTACACACGTACACCCGACGGTGAATTTTTAATTTTACAGTTTCCGTATAAAGCCAAAATTTCGAGTGCTACACTTACCCCGCGACACATGGATAACCCGGAACGCGCACCCACGGCTGGATACTTTTACGGAAGTAATGATGGTAAGAATTGGGATATGTTAAAACACTTTTCGGGATTAAGATATGAGACGGTGGACACAAACACACTCGGTTCCTACATACCCGGTGTAAGTAACGAAGCCGCCGAAGTAGCTAATATACTCATAAACGCAACGAAATCATACAGTTACATGGCTATTATTCCAACACATTCTGCATTGAAACCAGAAGTTGGATCCGCGTGGATAACTATCGGTGACCTCCGGTACTTTGGTGTTCGGGAACAAGAACAATCCGTACTTCACGACGGCCAATTAAAGTTAACCAAAAATCTCGACGTTTCTCGGATTGGTCCAGATATTACCGAGTATCCGACACCTCGAAGAGACTACCTCCACATGGAATTTAACACATCCTTAGCGATTCATGATGATCAAGCGATAGATACGGCGACTTCTGATGATACTCAAAGAAACGGTGATTACACAGCAAGTAATGGGGTCTACTATGACGCTGGTGACCATTCATTTAACATGGAAAATGGAGTAAATTATATACGACAAAACACATCTGACATGGGTGGAAATTATCCACATACATTGTCGTTTTGGTTTAAATTTAAGAATGTTACAGTCGAACGATATTTGTTTACCATGGGTGTAAATACCAATTATCAAAGACTTAATTTATATTTTGGTGGTGATGATCTGAGATATGGTTTCAAGGGTAGCGAAGAGCGTTGTGAATTTAAGCCTGAACCGAATAGATGGTACCATTTCGGGCTTACGTATAATGGAAACGGTGCACGTGGCACTGCGGAAGATCCGGACCGAAGAATATATATAGATGGGGTCCGTCAAAAAACTTTCTTCAATGGGACGCGTGGTAATTTTGCTTTGGCGACTGATGCCGATCTATGGATAGGGACTTACTTCGGGCAGTACTCAGTAGATGGTCGGTTTTCTATGTGGAGAATATGGAGATACATAGCTTTAAGTGATAGTGAAATATGGACATTGTATAAACAGGGTCGGGTACCTAAGGCAAATAACATCAGAATGATTAATAGTACGCTAACAGTCGGAGATTTTGAGCGTGATGTCGATTGTCACCTTCAAGTTGCTGGACGTATTCGAGCCCGAGGTAGTCACACGTCTTTCACTGGACAGCACGTTTGTTTCCCAGATGAACCTATGGAAAAGGGTCTCATCGTTTCCGCAAAGAAGAATAAATACCTAAAATTGAACGGTGGTCTTGATACGGGTAAGAAAGCCATCACAGTTGACGAATCTCTTCCAATCGTTTCACTTTCGAATGTGGCTCAAGATAAAGCATGTTTCGGTGTCGTTTCTGAAATGGAGAAAGCCAACACAACTACACGTAAACAGGTGACAGGTGGTTTCATAACCGGTGGTGGTAAAACCCTAGGTGACAACCGTGCCATAGTGAACTCCGTGGGTGAGGGTGCCATTTGGGTAGTCAACACTGGGGGATCCCTGGAGTCGGGTGATTACATCACAACCTCCAATGTG
>Ga0222718_10002421_pt1 | contig 16812 bp, 27 predicted proteins | sample C33_27DmetaG_FD_165045 | JGI IMG/M metagenome (GOLD analysis project Ga0222718, IMG submission 165045) | Estuarine water microbial communities from San Francisco Bay, California, United States - C33_27D | ecosystem: Environmental > Aquatic > Marine > Unclassified | place: USA: California... | reverse complement strand
TGGTACTCCTTTTTCAAGTTCGACTACTACACCAGGTAGTTATTTAGCAAATGATATATCTAATGCGCAAAATTGGCTTGCACAAGGTGCAGCTGCAGGTGTAGCAACTAGAGGTATATTCTTTGCTGCTACCGCAACCGGTCTAAGCGCCAATCAGCCTATGGATAATATTGCTCAAGGTTTACGCAATGGTACTACTGGTTCTCAATTTACTGGTAACTGGACAAATAATACATTGATGCCAAGTCAAGCAACTAATCCAAGATTTGTGGAGTATTCAGGTTATGCTAATGATCCAAATTATCCAGATGGTATACCACAAACCTCACCTGCTGGTACTTCTGGTTTCTATCAAACTCTAATCCGTACAAAACTTCAAGATTTAGGATTCCAAAACATTTAATATGAGTAAAGTAAAAGGAAATAAAGCAAGTAATCCACTGAGTCCACATAGTCCTAAAACAAGGGCTACTGGCTCAGTGGTTAATACTAGTCAAAACTCAAATAAAGGTGGTTTTAGACCTGACCCTAATACAACTGTACTAGGTACTATGAATAGTATAATGTCTGAAAATTACGGAAAGTAAATTAATTACTTTCTTAAACCTCACCTTTCATCTCTTTCTCTTTCTCAAGCATTTCTTTCTTATTATTACGAATATGCTCAAGTAAAGCCATTGCAACTCTTTGGTCTGAATCAAACATATGTGTTAGGTCTGATTCAAGTTTGAGCAATTCTTCCAGCGGTGTTTTCATCTCTCTTTTTAAATTTTATATTAATCCCACCAATTTTGAATGTTGTGTTCAATATAATCCCAAAGTAACTTATGGGCACGCTTTTGTTTATCTCTTCCAAGTAAAAACATTTGATGTCTTACTTCATCAATTACTTTCTGATGAGTTTCATCTACTGCGAAATCATTACATATTTTAATTTCATAAAATGGATCACCTTTTTCATCTTTCTCTTCTAGCTCCACAAAATCATAGTGAGTTTTACCATAAAGTTTCTCAATGATATCTATATACTCCGTACCATACTCTTCATCATATACTTTCTCCATCAATTCAACAGCAGTCCATATTTTAGTAGCATTTGCTTTTGCCTCTAATGTTTGAGCTTTATCTGATTCTAGGTATTCAGCTGTTCGTTTTAGCTGATATTTAAAAAGTTCTATAGATGAATAATAATCAAAATCATATCCTTTCCATACAATAGGTATAAAGTCTATTACACGTTTTATTTTATAAAAAAATCTTTTAATTCTTCTTTTCATAATCTTTAAATATTAATTCAACATACCATATACCAAATTCAAATATCAATGCTTTATACCGATCATGATAGTATGCATATGTAATACCGAATGATGTTTGTTCAACGTATTGTCCCCTTCTTATTTTCATTTTCTATTTCTTTTTGTAAACATGCTAATGCACGCCACGCCGCTTTTGCGGTATGACGAATTCCATCATCATCTATTGTTCCTGCATCTATAAGATGTCTAGCAAGAGCATCATAATCATCATTAGATTTATTACGATCCCAATGTAATGGTTTATCTGGATGATGTTGTTTATTTCCTTGTAACGACACACGAGCTATTTCCATTATAGCATCTGGAAAATATTTTAATACGCCACTAAATACGGGTCTCTTTTTTCTTTCTTCTGCTTTCATAACATATAACTATCTAATTGTGATTTGATTTTTTCATATGTTTCTTTTTGTGTATCTGCATCTATAAGAGGAAGAACATTTTCCAGCAGTGCGGCTACCTTTTTCTTAGATTTTAACTTTGCTATAGCCCGGTTATCATGCTCTATAATATATAAGTGATAAGACAACTCATCTACATTTTTTAATTTATTGTAGTATTTCTCAATCCTTGCATCAATCTTCCTTTGCTTATTAATGTTTAATATATTAGGGTATGCTTTTAATTGTAACTCATCTAAGCGCCCTTTTAAATACTGTATCTCCAATATTTTATTAAAGTTGTGTTTTGTGATTTTAATATCCATGCTTTAGATTTTTAAATTCAATTTCTACTTTAGCCCAATATTCATACAGATCTAATGAATTTATTCCTTTTACAAGATAAAGCATCTGTGTGATATGTTTTTTACCATTTAATACACCCATTTTATTGAATATATGTTCAGCTCTGTCATTTGGTTCTCCCATATTTTTATTGTATTTATGGTGTTGAGGAGGTCGTGGATTTCCTCCAGTTGGTTTGACCCCCTCATATTTATTCACCAAATGATCTATACCTAACTATACGGTATAAAATTATTATAGCAATTATTAATATTACTAACTTGTTACTCATACCTATAGTCTATCCATATAAGCATCATGAACTAATCTATTGTGTGTTATATCTTCATCTATAACAACATCTACCACTTCTTCCATGGTTATATCAATATTATTATTAGATGCATAGTTTTGATTAACAACTTCAACCTTTCCAAATAAATTTTTATTTATCAGCTCAGCTGTAATAAAGTCATGAAAATCTTGTTGATCATTTAACCAATCCCGCGGATGAGCTTTTTTTAATGCATGCGTAACATGATTATAAAATGCCCAGGCACTGTCATTAGCTACACCATAATTAAAAGAGGGTTTATCCATCTCTTTCTTGAGCATAGTCATTTGTTGTGAGTCTAATAAATCTTCATCAATAAATAATCTACCTGCTAGTTCAGAGGCCGCTTTACAATCAATATCAATTGTTTTTAGATAATCCTTATCAGCTATCAATCTTTTATAATACTTCTCAGCATTTTTAATTTGATCTGACATATGCACTTTAGTATCCATATTAGCTGAACCAGTATGCTTTCTGCTATAGTTCATCATATCTCCAGACACCATACCATTTGAACATACTTTTACATATGCGCCAATTGCACATTTGAATCTTGTGCTTTTGTCATAAGAGTTTGTCCAAGAAAACATCATTCCAAGTTCATCTTCAGCCATAATGGTTTGATCAGTTGGATTGATCGGTTTGAGATGATAAATACCTTGAGCAATATTAGCATTGCCATTTGATCTATAAATCTCTTTTGTTATTGCAAATCCACTTTGACTAAGTAGATTATAAGTATTATCAATCACTTCTTTGTGAGAGATAACTGTGTAAGACTTACCATGGTTTGGTAAGGGTTGAGTTTCTAGATAAGATCTAGTAACTTCTGTTGGTTTTTTATATCCCATAATTATAAACTTATTAAGTGTAAATATAGTAAATTTAACTGAGTCAACAAAAAATTATTTAACTAATTCTTTTAATTCTCTTAGCGCTTTACGCACACACCACGGACAATTTTTTTGTTTATACATCCATAGAAGATAACCTAGAGGTACATCCATAGGATTTTTACCTTTATACTTCCCAAAAGGCATTGTATTACTACGTGGTGTTTTTAGTATTCTTGTTGGGCCACCTTGCGACCAAGACTCTGAGAATTTGTATGTTTTATTATTTTTACATGTTACATTTTCATTTGATTTTATACTTCTATTTACTAAAGTAATAGGTATTTTGAAATATTCAGATGCCAACTTCTTTGATTCAAATTGTTGTCTGGTATTCCATTCAATAATTGTTATCATATTATACATTATTAGTATTAAAATATATACCGTATTGTATCCAAAGGAAAGTATTTACTATATATTTCTTTGAATTCATCAAGTAATCTTCCTTTATGTTCTAACGGATATCTCATAACTCCTGATTGATTCTTAACTTCATAAGAACGTCTCATAAGTTCTCTAGCTTCTGGTGAAGCTTTAGCCATTTGATTTTTATGATTAGTTAATGCAATTACCTCACATTTATTAATACCGGCATTATCCTTCACCATAGAGAAAAGATTATTATACTCTTCTTTCCATCCGGGATAAAACACTAGAGGACTGTAATTACAATGTACTTCCCATCCTAAGTGCTTAAGACGATTAATATCTTCTATGCGGCTAGCTATTTTTTGCATCTTAGGTTCTAATATATTAGAATACTTCTGAGGCATAAGGCTTACACGTACCCGTGGTGGTTTATTAAAGTGATTTACATCTAGTTTTAATAATCCCGGATACTTGGTGGCCATTGTACTATTTAACTGCGGGTGATCATCATAACGTTTAAGATATTTAATCAAGGGTTCTGGCATATGTTTCTGCATTAATACAAGATCTGAATTACACGCAACATCTACCATGGTGTATATAGGGTCCTGTTGATCAGGTTCCTTATAGTAACCTTTTTCCCAATCAACTACAGACTGAAATATCTCATCAACATTTGTGTTGACATAAACTCTATTACCATTGTATCTAGACATATAACAATAAGTATCTACACAGCCCCCAAAACATCCATAGATTATATTAGGAGCTATGCAGTTAGCACTATTATTATTGTCTTTAGTAACAAGAGTTTTAGTCTTCTGTGTTTTTATCATATATTAATTCTACGTCTGTCCATGCTGCTAAATGTACTACTTCACCATTGTCTCTGGTGCAATAGCTATACATTCCGTCTATGGATCTAAAGTTAAGCTCTTCTCCTTTAATAATCTGAGGAGCACCTGGCGGTACCTTATCCTCAGTTACTACTTTAATTCTGCTATTTCTAGGTACTTTATATAATTCCATATAATTGATATTTAGTAAAGAGCTCATCTCCTTTTTTAATAAATTTTATTGTAGTTAAACGCATTAAATCACCTGTAGATATTAATTTAGCATTGGGCTCATTACTGTGATTAATAAATCCACCCAATGGAGTTCTTATATAGTCATTTTCAAACTTATCATTGTACACATGAGTTATTCCAAGTTCAACACCTTTAACAATATCTTGTGTTGCAAACAAACCCAAACCGTGTACTGAAGAATCTTTTATAGTAAGACCTTCAGGTAATGGTCTATAACTCATTTTCTAGATACGTTATATAATTTCATATTCTTCTTTTTATAATTTATTTTTTCCAAATATCATACTGCTTGACACCCATGTTTTTTGGATTTCTTTTTTTCTTAGATATAGTTTCTTTAGTTGTATAAGAAGCCTTTTTATTTGTTCTCTGCCAACTATATATTTGACTATCTTCATCACAAGGAACAAAATTTATTCCTGCTTTAGCCCATCTTTCTTTTTCTCTTTTTTCTTTATTTGTCATGATTTATTTTTTTAATATAAGCCATTTCAGTTCCAGATATAATATCTATATCTTTCATGTTTATTTCTTCCGGATCATTAACTTCTATATTATTAGTAATTTCCCAATCAGGTTCATCTTCTAAACCATCTTGTAAAGTATCATCCCAAACAGAAGGAATATTTACTTCAATGTCTTTTACAAAAACACCATTAACCATCTTGCCTGTACGTTTGCTAATTACATTATAAGCTGATTCAAGACACTCTTCTAATTTAAGTCCTTGCATCTTAGCTTGAATAATCAGAGTGACCATAATATCACCCATAGCATCAATAATCTCTGCACGGTCATTACTATTAATAGCCGTGCAGAGTTCTGTTGTTTCTTCTAAAGTTTTAAGAGCTTGGGCCATTGGTGTTGCTTTAGAAAGAATTCCTTTTTCTTCCGCCCAGGTTTCTACTGCACATTCTAATTCAAAATAATCCATAATTTATAATTTAAATAAAAGCAGCAAAAGTAATTAATAGTAATACTATTGCTGCTGTTAATTTCCAGTACCACTTTTTAATATAATCATCCTCCCATACTAAAATATGAAAGACAAAACTTAATATAACTAAAAATAATATTCCATAAATTTCTAACATCTAAAATAATTTTAATTGATTAGACGATACAGTTAATATACTATCTATCTCAGATTCAATAGCTTGTAAGTAATATGATTTATCAATATTATAGTTTTCCCATTTTGGTTCTACTTTCATATCATTATATATACTCTGCAACCATTTACCCGCTTCAAGTTGTATTTCTCTACCATCATTTTTATTAACTTTAATAATTTTGACACCTGATTTAGAAATATAATATCTATTTATTTTTTGTAATGGTAACTCTTTATAAACTCCATTTTTAATAAAACGAGATACTTGCTTCCAATCACCTTTAGATTTACCACCTATACAATAATCAAGAATATTTTTATTTGTTTCTAGATAATCTTCTGGTAATATGTCTTTAACAAAATAAGAATAGATGGCTTTTGGAATAATTAACTTTGATTTATTTTTATGTAATTGCAAATTATGAAAATCAAAGCGCCCCTTTAATTTTACAGGAGCATAACTAAACTTGTCACCATCTACTTTAAACAAATAGTGTGGCTCAGATTGTTTTATCTCTCTCCATTTAGTAATATCTACTTCTTTAAAATTATTTACACCTATATAATTATTTACATCAGCTAAAACAAGTTTCTGATACTCATCATGTTCTAATTGTAAACTAGTTATTTCTTCCCATTGTTTGCATATACCTAAATAGTCATCATAATACTTTCTTGGTATCATAGTTTCTATACCATCTGTATTCTGTAACAATGCTACCGCACCTGGTATTCTCTCCATAACTTGTTCATAAAGCATCATTAAAGAAAGTTGACCATTTATGGTTATTCTCATACACAATTCAGGATCATAAAAGAAACTATTTACATCATTGCTAAGGCCAAAAGTTGAATTAAGTATAATCTTATATACATAGTTCATTGGATTGCTCTTAGGAATCTTCTTACGCTCTTCAAAGAACCACTCATACTGATTACAAAACTCTTCTTTTGGAAAGTGTCCCGGTGACCATTTGTTTTTAATGGCTAAGTTTGGATAAAAGGATGTAACATCTGAAGACATTATCATCATTTCATCATCTGCTTCATACACTGCTTTTTTTGCAGCACCATGTACACCACCTAAACCAAAATCTGTTTTAACACCTTTATAGTTTACACTATATTTAAAACCGCCCTTAAGTTTTGTTGCATCAATCTCTAAAGATTTAAACCTTTCATGTATATTATTAAACTCTGGTGAAGTAAATTTTATATATGGTAATAATATATCTTTAACTTTAATAGTACTCCTATGAGTCCTCATCTGTTTAAGATCTCTTTTGGGTATATTAAGCTTTTGTGATAAATAAAAACCAAATAACTCTTTACTAATCCTGGGTTCTGATGCACTATACAAATTTATACCATAGGTATCTGTAAGTTCTTTTCTAAGTTTGATTTGTGATTTTGATCTGTTAAATATTTCTTTTGTAGATCTAACATCATTAACGCAATATTCAATTATAGTATCTATTTCACCTGCTGACTCTACTAAAGTATCATGCTCAATTGGCATTTCTAAAATATTTTGCCAATCCATGCTATATTGAATCCACTTAAGACTAGAACGTTTAGCCGGGTTGTCCCAATGATGAAGTTTAAATAAATCTATCTGACCTATTGACATTTTCCATTGTGGATAATCACTAAACTCTTTATTATTACTTTTTGTAATACATCTTTGTGCATAGATATATATATCAGCAGCAATATCAGATCCTGAAAGATCTTTTAACTTATGATAATTATCTATTATATAATGAGTAACCTGGGCATCAAAAGCTAAACCATTGTATGATATATGCCATTCTCTATTTTCAATATTTTTATTTATAAAATTAATAAACTCATCAAAATCATTCCGTAGATCATGAACAACAAATATTTTTGTTTCATTTGTTTTATAATGTTCAAATACACCTACAAAACAATTAGATAAAGTTTCATAATCCATTACCCAATGTTTCATATATTTAATATTTATAGCTAAAAAAAGCCCAAATTAATGAGCTTTTTTAACCAGTTAATAAACTAAAGACTCAAAGTAAAGCCTTTAACTTCCTAAATGTTTATTGTCCTGGCATAATGATGCTAGAAGTTTTCGTTTCTTTTACATCAGTATTCATAAACTCTTTATAGTCAAAGTTATCTGCATTAACAGCAAACATATGAATAAAAGTTTCTATATCTTTTTTATCTGTTAAATAAAACTCAGAAAAAGTATCTACTTGAACTCTTTGCTCTTTTACAGTTTTACCTGTTTGTTTATTAGGTACTTTTAATCTAATTGGTTCACCATTATCATCTAGTTTTGGAACCATATGATATGATTTTTTCATAACTTTACTGATAACTGCTAAAATGCCTGATGCTGGATCATACATAGCTTCTGTATAAGGTGAGTCTAAGCTCACTGGAATAAGTGTAAATGATTTAACATTTCTAAATGCTGAATTAACAAGCATCATATTCTGTCCAATTTGTGTCATATTGTATTGGTTTATTATATATCTGTCAAATATATGGAATTTTCTTCTAATACTTTAGTTAAAATCCAATTATTATTTATAAGAGTTTCTTTTTCTATATCCGGTGGTGTGCAAAGTTCATATACTTCTTTTATACTTTCAATGTCAACACCTAAATATTCTGCATACTCTTCATGATGATCTTTAGGAGATAAAAAAGAATGTATATAATCTTCTACTTTATCATTACTCCCAAAGAAATCTAATATCTTGATCTTACTATCAAGTGAAATTTTTGAATACTTTCCCTCAATAAAGTTATCAAAGTCAAACTTTCTTGATTTTAAATTAAATATAAATAAATGCTTTTTATCTTCTAGCTGTATATACTTATCAAATAATTCGTGGCTAAATATAAATCTATCTATAAATCTTTGAAATCTTTCATTCATAGGAGTTTGATATACACATAAAAACATAGTATCTTCAATAGAGTACATATCTTCCCAGGCAATATAAGTTTGCCTAGGAACATATGTTGCACCTTTCTTTATATCTAACAAAGGATATAAGAAAACTTTACTCTTTTGAAAATATTGTGTATAGACTCCCATACTATAATTTAACTCTATTTACTAAGAAATCATAGGGTAATGAATAATTTCTATTCATATAATGATAATCTGCTACCTTTAAAACTCCACCTAATCCTTCTGCCCACGATCCTAGTGTTGGTTGGCTTACATCAAATACATATACTTGATTATATTTATCAATAACTACAAATTTAAACTCTATACTATATTCATCTCTATTATCTTTTAGATATTCATATACAAGCTTACAATATATAGCCGCCTGTAACCAATAATTATAAAAGTCTATAGTATCTTGAAAATCTGTAATTGTTTTTCCAGTGGTTTTTAAATCACATATAGTTGCAACTTTTTTCTCATGATCTACAGTAAAATAATCTATGTAACCATGAAGACCATAAGATTTATCAGCTATATCAAAAGTTAAATATTTTTCTGCATATGTTTCAATTGAATCTAATTCAAAATCTGTAGACTTAATATTAAATAAATCTTTTACTTCTTTATTTTGCTTTAAGATCTCTATTTGTTCTTTTGCTCTATTATAAGTATCATTATCTATAGTGTCTTTATTACTATTAAGTAAAAACTTCCAATACAATTCATTATCATCAGTTCTAACTTTATCCAGTCTTGCTTGATCAGCCTTTAAAGATTGATATAAATTTATCTCTTTTAATGAATCAAGTATTACAAAATCCTCACATGATGCAAGTGTTTCTGCATCTGTATGAAGAGATATGTCTTTTAGAACTTTTCTTAATGAATCTGTAGGAACTTTTCCAGGCATTAAATTAAATTTCTGTTCAAAATTTTCAGGTTCAAACAATAAACAATGAAGAAGCTTACCTTCTATTAAATGCTTATCAGTTTTTACCTCCCTTTCTAATAATATATAGTCCTTGTAAAACAGGGACGGTGAAAATAATAATTTGTTTAGAGAAGAGTAGCTAAAGAAAAAATCTTCTTTAGCATAAAACTCTTCTTCTTTTTTATGATCTTTATTCATTTATCATATTTTCTAATTCATCTGCAATATACAAATTTTCTAAATCAATTTTAAAAACTTGACTTGTGTCACCACAAATACTTGATATTAAAGTTTTATATAATTTTTCTCTAGTTTTATCTACTGCAAATCTTGTTAATTTTCCATCTTTAGCTAATTGATTTAAATACGCGTTAAAAGAATAAATATTACTGGTATTATGACCACCTTCATAACTTTTCATTCTATTACGTAAAGACTTTACATTTACAGAATTCCAATTATTTGTGTCTTTGATAAAATCATAATGCCACCAGTATAAATCTGATACAATATTAAAAGACTTTTCTATATTGCAATTAGCTAGCATCTCAACACCCAATGTTCTATTATCTCTATCACTACTTGTTATCATAGCTATAATATTATCATATTGGTCATCTTCCAACACTGCCAACTCAGAGTCTATAATATCTAATATATCAGTATCATATACAATCTCAGCATTGCTACTTAGAAAATCTTCATATACTTTTTTATTCTTTTCTTCAATAACTATTAGTTTAGTATAATCATTTTTATACTTGTCAATTATATCATTAAATTTATCATCCCACTGTTTTACATGAGGGCTACCACTATAGTAATAATTTTTTTTTAATGAGACATAAGAATCTTTATCAGCATCTTTAATCATTAATTTTAAATCATCTGTACACTCTTGACTAAATAAACCTTCCTCTACTCCTAATTTTATAATATTAAAAAAATCAACAAAAGAAACAGCATTTTCCCATCTAAAATCAAATAGATTTCTTAAAAATTTATAAGATATTACATGTATATCTGCTTTATCTGGATCTCTCACCACTTTTATATTTTCTTTTTCTTTAAGTAAATCTACTTTTTGTCTAGGTAAACTTAAATTAGGAAATCTATACAGAGTCTTATCCTTAATAGAAAAGGTTTTACCTGGTTTTATATCAGGTATATTTAGATTTTCTATATCTTTTTTACTAAGTTCCCATGAATTACTGAAACCAATAAAATATTCACCTTTTTTTACATTAAGTTCAATTGTACCTTTATTAGCAATTGGATCTGCTTTGTCATTATCTTGAATAAGATCTCTGTTAAAATTTATTTGATATAATGTTTTCATACTAAATATTTTTTGTATTCTTTTTTTACTGACACTTGAAATACATATAACTCTCTGTTAGCAATATGTATTGCTCTTCTACAAATAGGCTCTAGATATCTAAAAGATGCTTTAGTTAATGAATCTTTTTCTTCTAACCATTGTATCATATCATAAGCATTTTTATGATAAAAATCTCCAAAATTAGATTTATCCAACCAATATTGTATGTCTTTATTTCTATTAAAATCATATGTAATTGCATTACAATCTTGACTTAACTGCCAAAGTAAATGATGATTTTTATTATAATCTATATTTGGTATAATTGATGCGGCCATTTCTTTATCATCACCACCAGCATAAACCATAGACTTTATTTGTTCTACTAATTCTTCTGTTAATTCCATTTTTGATGCTGATGCATGCAGAACAGTTTCACAATCAACTGTTGTAATAGCACCGGTATCAATCAAATAAGCAATGTTTAATGCTAAACCTGTAATTAACCATTTATCATACAAACTATCTTCTATATTAAGACTATAATACCTCATTGAGTCTGTAATTTTTTTAGTTACAATTACATCTTGAACGGAATTTGTAATCAAAGAATTAATAGACGTTGTAGAACTACTACATCCACTTGTTGTTTCATAATTCCAAAGTCTAACCATCATTTTTGTTGATGGTATATTTTCTCCATGCTCACAACGTTGACTTATATTATCATGAGTAACAATTAAGTCTGCTTCAGTATAATCATTTGTTAATGTTATTTTATGTTCTCTTAATGCAGATTTAATTTTATCTAAAGATACATCTGCACCTGGTAATACAAATGCTTTCTTTTTATTAACAAAAGTTGAATCTGTTTCTTTAGATGATTCTAATATATCCTGTATGTTTTCAAAAGTTGTTTTATCTTCTGTAACTAATACTTGTTCTATTACAGATCCAGCAAGGACCCCATATATAGGGTCCCCTGCTAAATCAAAATGAGTCATAGCATTAGCATCATAAAATTGATGTACTGATTTACTTGCCATTTTATTTCATTGTCATTGTGACGATCTCTGGTATCATCATTAATTTATTAAACTTCTTTTTATTACCATTAAATATTGTACGTACAATTAAATACTTGAGATCATTTGTAAAATAATCCATTGTACATAGCGCTTTAAGTCTATCTGTTATCTTTTGAGTTATTGTATTTTCTTTAGAATATACAACTGAAAAGTTTCCAAGTCTTGTTGCTAATGTAGATGCAATATCTGCACGGTAAGTGTCATCTTTACCAACACAGCTTCTAAGCTCATTTAAAATGTATTGCTCATTATCATGAGTCAATAAATCTTTTGGAGTTACAAGCTTATCAAGTTTATTATTGATAAATGTAGTAAACATTGACGCAAAAGTATCACCAACACTGCCTTCTCCAATCATTTGAATTAATGATAAGTTATCTTCAAACTTCTCAAAACTAGAGATAGAATTAAAGAACGTTGTAATAGATCTTGCATTTGTTTCTTGTGTTACTAGTTCTGGATGAAGCAATAAAAAGTTGATACATCTTGTATCTATATTTGCTCCCTCTGCCCATTGAGCCCATACGTTAACATCAAACTTTAGATTTGCAGTTACATATCTGGTCTTTTGTGCTGAGTCAATACTATTAACCATATAATCACCGTTGTCTGGATTTGCTGTCAATATAATATGCCAATCTTTTGGTAACGCCCATGATATATATGTTTGTCTATCTATCAGCTCCATAACTGCTTGTATGAATCTTGTATCTGCACGGTTCCAATCATCTAACAATAAAATGCCTCCTTCTTTTTTATCTGCAATCCATTCCGGTGCACAATAAGACATTCTGTTCTTGCCTGTCATTTTGTATCCATTTTTAAGATACTCTTGTACTGCAAGTTCATCAACCCAAGCTCCTACTTTTTTGGTTATTGATGTATTCAGGTTTGCTAAACTAGATCCTGCTGCTCTTTGCGCGGCTGTAACCATAGCCACAGACTCATCTTGCTTGTTTCCAACAACTTTTTCTTTATACATTTGAAACTGTCTTACAGGAAATCCTACAAGATCACCAAGCTCTTCAATCTGTGCAAGGTTTAGTTTTACAAAGTTTAAGTTATTTTCTCTTGCAAGCTCAACAATTGTAGATGTCTTACCAATACCGGACTCACCTACAACTTCTACTGATACAGGTCCTTTATTATTATTTTGCAAATATCTATTGTTAGTTATGATATGATTTACAAATCCTTTTAACTCAGTGATATTTAAATTTACTTGTGCCATTTTTTTATTTTATTAATTTAATTGAATTTTTTTTCCTGGTAACTCCTCATTTATACTACAGTTTGAACTGTGGACCCATAACGTATTGTTAGGACAGTTATCTGGAGTATATGCTTCACCATCTGTTAAATATATAAGAGCTGTGTAACGCCCTTTCTTTTCATTGTAATGATCAATTACTGGTTGAAAGCTTGTCCCACCACGACCATGTATTTCCCAATCCTTTTTTGGATTGAATTCTTCTACTGTTCTTAATCTAGTGTCACATTGTACAACTGTAATTTTATGACCAGTCTTATGCATATGCGTAAGCTCACTAAAGAATTCCTTTAGTTCATCATTATTTACAGATCCACTTGTGTCAACACCAACACATATATGATTCTTGAATTTAATTTTAAGACCTGGATTAGCAGCATAACGTTTATTATACTTACGTCTCAGCTTTTTAGTATAAACTATGCTAGAATTACCAATAAATCTTCTCAAATAAGCTTTCCAATCAAACTTAGGAGGATCAACATGTAGCAATCTTCTAATTAAATCTGCTAATTCACCTGGTATACTACCACATCTTTTTTCTGTGGTTTCCGCTGTTTCTTTTAATTGATGTTCTATTTGTTTTTGCATCAATTTTTTATCAGCATCAGGTAATTCATCAAACTCATCCCATGTACTATGGCAATACTGTGACTCACCGTCCATTTGTTGCATAAGATTATCTAATGAAGGAGATGTTCCATCTTCTTTAGCTTCCTGTAGTAGTTCATAGTACTTTTTTGTACCCGCCCTTTGAGGTAAATTTAGCTCTGGAAAACTGGATAATAATAAACCACCTTCTGGTAAATTATTTTCATCTATATATTGATTAATCTCCAAATCTGCAGCTATATTAAATAACTTTTTATCAGAATATAAATCTCTAGATATTAAATGGCCAAAAGCAACATGTAATAATTCATGTTTTATAAGACCATATCTATGTTCTTCTTTTAACCCTATAAAAAACTCTGGATTAAACATAAGCTGTATTCCAATATTATTTTTACTTACAGCTGCAGTAGGTATTTTATCTACATATTGTTTATTTATACCTATCAAAAAAAGCCCGTAAAAGGGCTCTTTAAAAATTAAACTTTTAGTTGTTTTGGCAACTAAGTCCTGTATATTACTCATTTTTTATCTTATTAAGTATTTGTATATATATTTCATCTGCTTTTTCTTTTTTAATAAAAGCATATATTTCCTGGTATGAATTAATTTTTGAATCAAACTTAAATTTAATTGCCTCACAAAAATCTAATCTTTCTTTAAACATTAAAGACTTGGCCATTAATGTATTAACTATGTTTTTATCTTTATAGTTTGAGTTTTTAAATATCTCAGTGGCTAGTGCTTTGTCTTCAGGTAATGCACTAAACATTTCTTTATACTTAAAGAACTCATCAAAAGTCAGTATTTGTTGTTTCTTTTTCATCTATTATTAATTCAATCCATACACCTGGATCATTTTTATCATATGTATATGCATCAAAGTCTGGTATTATAAAATCAGCATTATCATCAACTATCCAACCATGTTTTACCATATCATCTTGAACTGTTTGTGCAGGATTTAAATAATCAAACTTATGTTTTGTTCCTCTTACAAAATGAAATGTTATTTTAACAGGTTTATCTAATTCATCATATGCTTCTTTAAATTCTTTTGCATACTTTTCATAATACTTTTTAGTGGCTTTCCTATAGTTCATTACAGCTTTACTTGCAATAAAGTATTTACCTGTCCATCTTCTACCATTTTTACTACTTGGTACGTTTCCGGGTATCCACCACCTTCTTCTATGAATTGTTACATATACTTCTGGTTTTTTTTCCATATCTATTAAATTTCATCATTCCAGTCTTCAGGCCATAGCTTTTTACCTATTGCTTTTCCAACTATCATTACTACTGCGGCTACTATTAGCCAACCTATTGCTTTAATCATTTTGTTCATTTATTTGTTTATATAGTTCTGATATTGCTTTTTCAACAAAATCTGAATCTATGTCATCAACATATATACTTTTTTTTCCTTTAGTATCTGTTATAAACTCTACTAAAGCGTATTCTAAATCTGAATCATAATAATATACATCTTCATTTACGTTAATACCATCAGTATTATTGCTAGCAATATACACTGAGTAACCATCAGCTGTTGTTTCTTCATAAATGTAAAAATCACATTCATTAGACCACTCATCTGTCAATGTAAATTTAAAATGTTCTTGTACTTTTTTAATTTTTTCCATTTGCTTTTTAAATTTTAATTATTTTTTTAATGTTTCTTTTAATAGCGGTTTTAGCATTGCATGAACTTTATCAAACCCATGGGTCTTCATTGCATCAGATACGTCTTTACATATAGTAGGAGTACATCCTTGTATTTTATATGTATCTACATATCTGTCTATTGCTTGCCTACCCGCTTGATCATTATCAAACAGTGTTATTACTTTTTTATATTTCTTTTTTAATAATGATATTATATGTGGTTTAATCATTGCATTCTCTGAATCAGGTGCTATAACTTCTATATTATAACCCATACCTTTCAAACACATTGCATCTTTAAGAGATGAGCATATTATCAAGTATGGCTGATTGTATTTTAATTGATCAATACCTTGTATATAATCTTTAACTTTATGAAACTTATGTGATTTGCTTTTTGGTTGATATATTTTATATACTTCACCCTGTTTATCAAGATAACCATAGCATAGTCCCGCTCCCACTTGCAATGATCTAAATTTACCATCTTCTTCTATACTCATGGTAAAGTAATCTATTGGTTTTACATTATATGTTTCAAGCATTGTTTTGCCTATTCTATAATCCAACCAATATTTACGATCTAAAACGGTCCATGTTTTATATTTGATAAAATCTATTTTCCATTTTGGTGCAGGTTTAAAATCTATATCTATATTACCACCTTGCTTTATAAAGTTATTGTAATCATCTATCATTCTCCTGGTTGCTGCAGGATAATCTAAATTAAAAAGTAATCTCACTAAATCAGCTTTATTACCACCTCTACCTGTAGAAAAGTCTTTAAACTTATACTGCATAATTGTTTTATCAACATATATGCAAAAGCTAGCGGTTCTTTCATTAGGATTAAATATAGATTTAATCTTAATATCTTGTCCCGTCAACTGTTCAGGAAGATCTAAATAGTATTGAAATACCCAATAACTTGGTATGTCTGATTCTTCTAAAATTAAATTTCTTGTGCTAAACATGATCTCAATATATTAAAAGAAATGGGCCCAGTGTTAACTGAGCCCACTCTTATATTAATATTACAGATCAAAATCACTACCTGCTACTACTGCTGGTTCAAAATTGTCTGCTTTTGGTGCATCACTTTTAACTAAAGCTCTAAAGTGATT
>Ga0222718_10002416_pt1 | contig 16822 bp, 18 predicted proteins | sample C33_27DmetaG_FD_165045 | JGI IMG/M metagenome (GOLD analysis project Ga0222718, IMG submission 165045) | Estuarine water microbial communities from San Francisco Bay, California, United States - C33_27D | ecosystem: Environmental > Aquatic > Marine > Unclassified | place: USA: California... | reverse complement strand
CAAGGAAAAGCAAAACTAATTATTCAACACAGTAAAACAGTTGATGAAACTAAACTGGGTGCAAGAAGTAGAAATATAAGTGCTATCTATATTGAGAATAATCAAGGGGAACGCTTTAAATTTGCAAATAATTATTTACCTGGTGCAAGAGCGATGGCAAGACATATCTCAAATGAAGGTTACACACGTGATGAGCGTGGCATGCATATAGTTGAAATAATGAATGAAATGCAACAATTAAAACAATTTGTTCGTAGTGCAAAATCAAATAATTACGTAAGCGAAGATGCAGTGGAAGTTATTGAAGCAGCCACAGATAGATACTACGGATTAAAAGACACGCTTAAAGCAATTAGTAACCCAAAGGGATATGAAGACTACTTTGAAAATTGGGCACCCGATGTTATAGAAGTTGAAGAGAACGATATAGAAGATTTAAAAACAAAACTTACACGTCAAGTTTTTGATGATCGTATGGCAGACAGTTTACCAGCAGTAAGTAGAGCTCTAAGTTTAAAAAAGGAAGCAAAAATGGATAAAGATGCAGAAACACGTAGCGACGATGAACTAGATGCAGTAGTTACAAGTAGAGCAGGTGATATTATTTCAGCATCAAATAGTCCTGATAATATTGAAGTATTTAAAAATGATGCAAACGAAGCAGAATTAAAAAATTATTTTAACGTAATGAAAAATAGTGACATGGATACTAAAGCAAAGAATCGTAATTTAGTAATTAATGTTATTGAGTATCTTGCAAATAATGTTACAGATGATGCCTTAGCTGTGGCTTTAGGAAATATAAACTATGATGATGAGGACCAGTACAAAGCTGCAATAAAAATTACTAAAAAATATTTACAAGGAAATGTAGATAGAAAAGATCCTGCACCAAAGAAAGATTTATATGGCAAAGCAAAAGAAAGTATAACTTTTGAAGCATTTGAGAAAAATATGAATATGATTTCGGAAGGCACATGGGCACTGCCAGCAGACTTAGATACTGCAAATGAAGTAATAAGAATTATGCAACAACCTATTCCATTAGGAGACGGTGGTGAAGACGCAACTAATGCAATAAGTTTTGCATTTGGTGATGACGAACTATTTGATATGTTGGGCGATGCAGGAGACGCAAATCCAGAAGGTGACGCTAGACCAATTATTAAAAAATGGATTGAATCTGTAAACTTTGATGAACCATACCAAGGAATGCTAGATATAATAAAAGGCGAAATTGACGGACCACAAGCTCCTAAAGAAGAAAAAGTAGATGAAGGTATGTATGATGTCATAATGAAAGTTAAAGACCAAGATGGTGAAATGTATGATATTATGAAAGATCCAAGAGGCGGTGAAGATTTAGTTGCTATGAGTAGCAATCCTGAAGAAACAGACGAAGATGGCCCATATGATTTTGATCCAAAAACTATGACAATATTAGGCATGATGTATGGCGACAAAAAAGTTATCAAGGTAGAGGACAAACAAGAAGTAGAAGAGGCACAACCAGAGACGCAAGTTGAACAAGTACAAGAAATTGAAGAAGTAGACGAAGTGGCGGAAAGCATTGCAAAACTAAAGGCAATGGCAGGCGTAGGGTCAAAAGTGAGGAGCAACCACGGCATACATGAAGGCGAACAAGGCTATCAAATAACACCGAGAAGTATAGTGGCAAGACAAATGCGTAAACTACAAGACATACAAAATTCAAAATAAACCAAAATACATAGAAAGAGGCACCATCGCCTCTTTTCTTTTTTTATAATGACAACTCAAAAATACACACTTGATTTAGTAGAGTTTTATATTACAAACGTCTGTAATTTATCATGTACAAATTGTAACAGATTTAATAATTTAAAACTTAAAGGATTTCAAAAGTGGGAAGAATATAAACACAAATATGAAATATTTGCTAACCGATTAGATATCAAGAGACTTTCTATTATAGGTGGCGAACCTTTTTTAAATCCTGATATTTATAATTGGATTCATGGCTTAATAGAGTTATGGCCTAATGGTTCAACACAGATTACCACTAATGGAACAAGGCCACAGGATAAAAGACTTTTGGATACGCTTATAAAATACAAAGGTAAACTTTGGATAGATTATGAATGTCATGACGAAAAATATTATAATGTTTTCCATAATAGTATATTAAAATTTTTTCCAAATTGTAACTATAAAATATTTTGGGATATTGAAAGATGGTCAAGTACATATAATACTATACGAGGTGCTGACTGGCCGTCTGAACCAATTGATATTACTAACGAAAATAATTGGAAATGGTTACAACAAGAATTAAAAGAGATGGGTAATACACTAAACTGGTTTCAATCTAGGATAGAATATTATATAGACAATATTAAATATGCACATCTAGCACCTGCATGGTATTTTAACAATACTGCTATTACAATAAAAGATGACATAATGTATACAGAGGCAAAAAGCAATATGAATAATGCACATAATAATTGTACAATGAGCAAGTGTCATAATTTTGTTAATGGTGAACTATATAAATGTATTACACCTTATACATTATTAGAGGCAGTTAATCAAGAAAATGTTAAAATAAGCCCTCAAGATTATGAATTGTTAAAAAAATATCAACCTCTTACTGTAGAACATAACGATAAAGATTTTAAAAGATTTATAGATAATATTGAAAATCCAATAGATCAATGTAAATTTTGTCCTGAATTTTATACTACTGAAAAGATATCTATTGTAAACAAAAAATCGAAAACAAAACATGAAAAATTTAGTGCTTATAGCAGGTGATAGTTGGGGACAAGGTGAGCTAGACTACCCTGATAATACCAATAAAAATTGGTCACCCATAGGAGACAATATATTACATAGAGGTACTGCTGAGTATCTTACAGGAAAAGGATTTGAAACTTTAAATTTATCTTATCCAGGGGGATCCAATCTACAAGCAATCGATAGGATAAAAAACTTTTTAAATTGTAATCCGACTATAACTAAAAACATATTATGTATAGTATTTTTCTACACCGAATGGTTTAGAGAGATGTGGTATTATAAACAAGATAAAGTTACAAAGGATATTAGTAACGGGTATTGTTACATCAAAGATAAATGGTCATGTGAACCTACTGAGCGATTGACGGCAATAAGCAAATATTATAATATATCTATTAACCTAATTGGTGGATGTAGTGATATTCCATACGAATACCACGATGGATTAAATGTATTATGTCAAAGTGCAGTTAATTATATTATTACAGGAAATAGTAATATAAAAAAACCTGTACTATGTGCATATAATCCTGGATGGTCTGATCCTTTTCTTGAAATTTTAAAACCACATAATTCTATAAAAGATTTAGAAGAATTGACAGTTGATTTGGAATTAGGGAAAAATAGGCTAGATATAATATTTGAACCAGATAATAGTTACAATTACTTCAAGCCAGATGGTGTACATGCTAATAGGAAAGGCCATAAAATTATTACAGATTTATTATTAAAAGAAATTGTTAAACCTTAAAAAAAATTATTGACATGATAAATAAAAATGCATATACTATGTAATATAGTATGTGTATAGGCACATATAAGGCTAATGAACAGGCACATTTAAGGAGAAAAATAATGGCAACATCTTTGGCAGAAATAAGAGCAAAACTTAAATCTCAAGAATCACGCAGTGAGCGTACCGGCGGCGGCGACAACGCAATTTACCCACATTGGAATATACCAGAAGGAGCAACAACAGCAGTTCGTTTCTTGCCTGATGGTGATCCTAACAATACGTTTTTCTGGGCTGAAAGACTTATGATTCGTTTACCCTTTACAGGAGTAAAGAATGATATGAACAGTAAGCCAGTTGTAGTACAAGTACCGTGTGTTGAAATGTTTGGTGAAACTTGTCCAATACTTACAGAAGTACGTGGTTGGTTTAAAGATTCAGCACTTGAAGACATGGGTAGAAAATATTGGAAAAAACGTAGTTACATCTTTCAGGGATTTGTAAACGAGAATCCATTAACAGAAGATGCACCGGAGAATCCAATAAGAAGATTTGCAATATCACCAAGTATCTTTAATTTAATTAAAGACGCACTAATGGATCCAGATATTCAAGAAATGCCAACAGATTATAATGCTGGCTTAGATTTCCGTATTACTAAAACTACAAAAGGTCAGTATGCAGACTATAGCACAAGTAAATGGGCTAGAAAAGAAACTGCATTGACTGAGGCACAGTTGGCGGCAATCGAAACATATGGTCTGAATACATTATCAGATTTCCTTCCTAAAAAACCTACAGAAGTAGAATTGCAGTGCATTAAAGAAATGTTCGAAGCAAGTGTAGATGGACAACCCTATGATAACGAAAGATGGGGACAATATTATCGTCCATATGGTTTAGATGCTCCAGCAGGTTCCTCAACCTCAAGTACGTCAACTGCTCCAGCAACTACAACACCAACACCTGCTCCGGCCACTCCAGTTGCAGAAACAGTGACTCCTGCTCCAGTAGCAACACCAGAGGAGATGGGTGCAACTCCTACTCCTACGCCACAGACTGAAACTGTGGCGGCACCTGCGGCTCCGGCAACAGGTGGTGAAAGTAAAAGAGCTGAAGACATTTTAGCAATGATTCGTAATAGACAATCTTAAACAAGGTGAGGCGACTTAGGTCGCCTCAATTTCTATGGACTTCAAATTAGTTTTTACAAAAAGCGGTGATTCAATACAATTAGTACATCATAATGCGGATCTGGTGAACTACTACATTGAATCATTAAATTCAACAAATAAAAATAAATTTAAATTATCTAATAACGATTTTATAAATCATATTAACAATTTAAAATCTTGTATAATTGATATAAATAATTTCTTTCAATCTAAATTTAAGATTTCTATTTTTCATGAATTTGTAAGTATGGAAGTATACAACCAGCATGTGCTCAATAAAATACATAGAGAATGGGTAAAGTTTCAATTAGAATATCAAAGAATGAACAATTTGTTAATGAAAGTAGATGCTAACCTTTTGAAAAAATTTAGAGACATAAATGACATTTTACATGATATCGAAGGTATAGCATTTAAAATTGTAAACTTTGATAGAGACAATATATGGGGTGTTAAAAACATATTTGGCACTGATATACTTGACTACAATAAGTATAATGTAAGAATAGAATTTCACGATTTAGGCAGAAGCACATACGACAAATGGAAATTTCATGATACCAATTTAGACAATTTTGATACAAGTGACTTCGAAATATTAAGTGGCGAACTTATACTTACAACTACCAAACCATTTACAATGGGTCCACCAAAAGCATATAAAACATGGTGTAAAAATAATAATATGCCTATAATAGGACATACCTTAGGATTAGGAAATTTTTTAGATCCTATTGAAGTAGTAACGGAAATATTATATAAGAATCTTAAAACAGGTTGTACAAATTTAAAATTAATTGTATAATAAAACAATAGGCACACAGGAGTATAATATGGGCAAACCCTTTGACGTAAGTAAATTTAGAAAAGACATAACAAAAAGTATAGATGGATTAAGTATTGGATTTCATGATCCTACAGATTGGATTAGTACAGGATCATATGCACTTAATTATCTTGTAAGTGGAGACTTTCATAAAGGCGTACCTATGGGAAAGGTTACCGTGTTTGCAGGTGAATCTGGTGCAGGTAAAAGTTACTTTGCAAGTGGAAACATTATAAGAAATGCACAAAAGCAAGGTATATTTGTTGTACTAATAGATAGTGAAAATGCACTAGATGAAAGTTGGTTACAGGCACTTGGTGTAGATACAGACGAAAGTAAATTATTAAAACTTAGTATGAGTATGATTGATGATGTCGCAAAAACACTAAGCACATTTATGAAAGATTATAAAGCAATGCCAGACGAAGAAAGACCTAAGGTGTTATTTGTAATTGATAGTTTAGGAATGTTACTAACTCCTACAGATGTGGATCAATTTGATGCAGGTAATATGAAAGGTGACATGGGTAGAAAGCCTAAAGCACTAACTGCACTTGTTCGTAATACAGTTAACATGATTGGGAGTTATAACGTTGGTATGGTATGTACAAATCATACATACGCTTCACAGGATATGTTTGATCCAGATGATAAGATTAGTGGCGGACAAGGATTTATATATGCTTCTAGTATTGTTATTGCTATGAGAAAACTTAAACTAAAAGAAGATTTAGATGGTAATAAAACTACAACTGTTAATGGTATTAGAGCAGCATGTAAAGTTATGAAAACTAGATATGCTAAACCGTTTGAAGGAGTGCAAGTAAAGATTCCATATGAAACTGGTATGGATCCTTACAGTGGTTTATTGGACTTGTTCGAAGCAAAAGGGGTACTAACAAAACAAGGAAATAGATTAAAGTATACAACTACTTCCGGTGAAGAAATACTAGAGTTTAGAAAGGGCTGGACAGGCGATAAATTAGAAGTAATTATGCAAGACGTTAATAACACAGATGGGCTAAGTATAGACGATATAGCACAAAAGACAGTTTCTGAAGAAACATATGAGGAAGAAGATGGAAGCACCAATTAAATTAGTATATGAAATATTAAAACAATATATACCTGCTAAAGAAATGCAAAATGCTACTGATCATTTGATTGACGATCTTCAAGAAATATTAGATGAGGAAGATCTAATTAAACTAGGTGGTATAGATGAATACATGAAAAGTAGTGTAGAAGAAATATACGGAGAAGTTGAAGAAGATTTTGAGGAAGAGGACTTGTATTGAGCCAGTGGTACAACAGGGTTGTTAACAATATTGCTGAAATCCCAGGGTTTATAAATTTTTATGAAAGCGAACTGGAAGAAGCAAAACGTGAATGTAATGTTAAAGGCATTGTAGAAAAAAACATTACTGCATTGCCTGGTATTACAGAACATAGATTTAATCAACTACAAGAAATAGAAGCAGTACTAAACTATCTCAACATACAGTTACGTAAAATAAGACGCAAACACTTTCAAAAATATCTAGAAGGATATGCTCGTGCATTAACCAGCAGAGATGCAGAAAAATACGTTGACGGCGAAGATGAAGTAATAGACTTTGAAACTATTATAAATGAAGTTGCGTTACTTAGAAACCGTTGGCTAGGTATAATGAAAGGCTTGGACACAAAACAATGGCAAATGGGCCACGTTGTAAGATTGCGTACTGCAGGTATGGAAGACATAAGAATTGACTAATTCGATTTATAATTGGGATAGCAAAGCAAGTCATAATCATAGTTTACTCGCACTAAATTACTTAGATCAATTTGACGATTTTAAATCTAGCATTAAACACATGGCAGACTTTGGTTGTGGCAAGGGTTTAGACTTAGAGTTCTGGGCTAACATGCATATCTGGACTGAAGAAGGTGAACCTGGCCCAAAACTAAATTTTAACTGTGTTGGATTTGATCTTAATGCAGAAAATAATGTTCCTAACAGACACAATATAAAATATAAAAATTATGACTTTAATACAGACGATGTATTATGGAGTGTGCCTTTTGATGTTGTTTGGTGTCATAATCTTATGCAATACATATATAGTCCTGTAGAATTCTTAGGTCGTGTAAATCGGAATATGGCAACAGGAGGAATGTTATATTTGTGTGTGCCTAGCACTGTAAGTGTTTTTCAAAATAGATTTCAAAATTATACTCCTGCACAACATTTTAATACATTTACAGTAAGTCAAATAATTTATTTGCTTGCACTAAATGGATTTGATGTAAATGATTTCTATTTACAAAAAGAACAATTTGTTGATATAATACAGGTTGTTACATATAAAGAAAGAAAACCTCTGTCATATACTACCTCCTGGTATGAAATGGCAGACATGGGTATCCTAAATGATAATATAAAAGAAATAGTTTTACAAAATAATATATTATCTGACCAAGGATTAGTTACTAAATGGTTAGACGGGACAGTATATGATTATAGGTGGCACACTTGATAGAACCTAAAGTAAATAGATCATGGGGATATTATCGTATTTTATATAAGGGTGAAGGGTTCCATGTTAAAGAACTTGTGATTAATCCATATAGTAAATTATCAATGCAACGTCATGAACATAGAAGCGAAACTTGGAACTTAGTATCAGGCATTGCCAAGTTACATATTAGCAATAGGCAAATGCCTATAGATCCAGCAGTATATACTTTACAACCACAAAACCCTATTGACATACCTAAAGGTATATGGCACCGAGGCGTAAATGATTCTGGTAAACCTGCACATATTGTAGAAATTTGGAAAGGGCCCAGCGAGTTATTAACCGAGAACGATATACAACGTTGGGATCCTATCAAGCAAAGTTAGGCAGTTTTAGAAATATTTTTTGAATCATTTTTAATTTTTTCTTGTAAATGACTAATCATAATTCTTCTCATATATTCAGCTCTTGCGAGATCCGTAAATGAGTACTCTCTTATATCATCATTTGTTATACGTATTGAAAAATTATAAAACGCTCCAGATTTTTTTATACTAGATGCACTTCCTGCGGCTACGTTTTTTGTATTAACTAAAGTACCAAATTTTGTTTCTATTATATTTGTCATAACACTTTTTCCTTTAACAGTTAAAGTGCGTTCCTTCGGCATCATTACCTACTTCCGTCTCTTTCGAGATGAACGATGATAATGCGTTCCTTCGGCTAAATTAGCCTACTTCCGTCCTTAAGGGATGAACGTATAATTATTTATTAAAGTTTTTCCCTAATGCGTACCCATTGTGAACCGATTTCATCAGCAAACCATTCAGTATAACTCATACGATTAAGCCAGTTATTTCTGTCTGGTTTACTAAGCCATGTGCCTATTTCAGTGCCTACATCATATGCTAAACTGTGTTTACTTACTACTGCAGGTACACCTTGTATTACACTACTGATACCGGCATTACTGCTATGACTAACAGTAAAATATGTGTGGTTCAACATATGTTCCAAATCAAAACTATCATAAGTCTGCTGTATGTGTTTAGGTATATTCCAAGTTACACCTTGTTGTTTATACCATTCTGTATCACATGACCAGTGTAAACCTTCTCTAAATCTTGGATGACTTCTGACTACAATAGGTTTGTCTGTATGTCTTCTAACTTCTGATATAGTATTTTTATAATATGTATCCATATCTGGCATATTACGCCACTGTTCACTATATCCGTGTTGTCCACATATTAGTACGTAATCTCCATCTTGCCTCCATGGTTGAAGCACAATGCCAAATTTATGTAATCTATCATTGGGCATATACTCATCTACTGCAAAGTCTGCATCTCGGTTTATTCCATTTATGCCTAACTTCCAAGTTTTATTGCGTACAAGCCCACCTACTTCGATTACTATTACAGGTTTATTTTGTGACCTATAATGTTCCCAGACACGTTTATTACCAGCCATACGCCCATACCATAATACACTCCATATAAGAACTGCATCAGCATTCATGTCTTGTTCTACTAATGTATCAGTTTCTTTTATAGCATCTAGTACTTGAGGGAAAACTTCATTAGCATTACCAGGAAGATTGTTAGGAAAGTAAGATATTTTCATGTTGGTTTTGCTAGTAATAAATAGTTATATGCGTACATTATCAGTATTTACCTCCTGGCACCCAACAGGATACAAAAAATATGGCAAGCAATTTATAACAGGATATAACAATTGTTGGCCTAAAGAAGTTCCTCTAACAATTTATGCAGAGGATCATAATCCAGACGTTCAAGGCAATTATAACATAAAACTTAATGATCAAAGAACTACACTGCCAGACCTAAAGGCTTGGCAAGAAAGACACAAAGATAATCCACATGCACATGGTTGGAATAAAGACAAAAGTAAAAAAAGTTTTTTATGGGACGCAAGCCGGTTTGCAAATAAAACTTTTGCACTATGGCATTTTGCAAAAACATGTAACACAGATATTTTTATTTGGTGTGATGGTGATGTAAGAACACATACACCTATGTCTTTAGATTTCTTACATAGTATTGCTCCTAGTGAAAATCAATTAGTTACATATCTAGGTAGACGCACATGGCCAGAATGTGGTTGGATGATGTTTAATCGCAATCATCCAAAGTTTGAAGAGTTTATGGAACAGTGGAGATGGATATACGAAAGCGATGACATATTCAATCATGTTGAATATCATGATAGTTTTATATTTGGAGAGCTTATAGAAGATTTTAAATCTATAGGAGTAGAAATGAACGACCTAGGAGGCCCGGATAAAGGTGGCCATATCTTTATTAATAGTCCACTAGGAGCATACATGGATCATTTAAAAGGATTTAGAAAAGAAGTAGGAAAAAGTTTAGCAGGTGATTTAGTAGGTGGATTTCAACATCATAATAATCCGCATTGGCAGGACTTACGGCAAGTAACTAAACAACAAATACGTGCAGAGAAAATGAAAAACCCACATGAATATGATGCTGCACAGGAACAAAAATCTCAAGGAATAAAAAAATGAGTAATCTTAGTGTGATACAAAACGTAAAAGAAGTATATACACATCCTTATCCATATGTTTGTGTAGAAGAAGCATTGCCAGAAAACGTATACAAAGAATTAGAAGAAACATTTCCAGAAGAATTAGTTACTAGTACTAGTCCACATGATGGAGGCATAACTTATAGATACAAATGTAAGGAAGCAAATCAAAAACCTATACCAGCTATATGGCAAGACTTTTTTGCTTACCATACAAGTCCTGAATATTTTAAAGCATGTTTAAATTTGTTTGCACCAGTAATAGAATCTAACTACAACCAGTATAAAAATTTACTAGACGCAGATAATATTACTGTAAGAGATGTAGACAATAGTGGACAATATGTAACAGACTGCCAATTTGTTGTACATGAACCTGTAGATCAAACAGGAACAAGTCGTACACCTCACGTTGATAACCCTGTAGAAATATACGCAGGCTTACTTTATATGCGTAAATCAAATGATATAAGTGAAGGTGGTAACTTTACTATACACGAACAGACAGGTAATATAGAACAAGTGAATAAAAGTTTAGGCAGACAAGTAGAAGATAATATACACAAGCCTGTACGTGAAGTTCCATATAAAGCGAATAGTTTTTGTATGTTTCTAAATGTAATGGGAAGTATACATAGTGTTACACCAAGAATAAATCCTACAGAGCGTAGACGAAGTATAAACATAATTGGCGAGTTCAATGGCAATGGTAAAATGTGGAAAGTAAAAGAAATAAAAAACTAATGAAATACAGTATAGGAAAAACTAGTGGTGTATTCATTGCTGATGAAACTGTAGTAAAAATTTTTAACATAAGGAACAAAGCACTTAAACCAAGTAGAGGTACATATCAAGATTGTTGGGATAGAGAAACAACTTGTCTAAACAGACTCAAAGGTGAATTGCATTTCCCACAAATTATTGAAACCTATAATGATATACTGGGTATCAAAATGACAAATACTGGTGAAAGTTTATTTAATACTTGGCAAGAACACAATCTTTTGCTATACTTAGAACAAGCAAATAGGATTGCTGATACATTAGAAAAACATAAAATAAAATACTTCCATGTAGGCATGGATGGAAAAGCAAAAGTAAACAAACAAAATGTATTTCCTTTAAGTAACTTTTGTATACAAGATGGAGAATTAAGTTTAATAGATTTTGAGATGGCTTGTCCAGTTAATAGTGAAGCTGAATCTAATATGAGTGATAGGTTTAAAGAATTATATGCACAGTATAATCCAGATACATTTAGACAAACATTAATAGATACATTAAAAAATCCAAGAGCTTGTTATGAAGCAGAACTAGTAGCAAAGTTGCCTGACAAAGAAAAAATACACATACTTAAAGATAGCAACCCAAGAGAGGTATATAAATCAATGACTACATTTACACAACCTAGCGAAAAGATAGTGAATGAATGGAAAAAATATCAAAAACGTTTTGGTACTGCTGACGCTATAGATAGAGTAAAACGTATGAAACTTACTGAAGTTTGCAAGCCAGAACATAAACTTGTAGACATTGGGTGTAATGATGGTTACATAACACAACTAGTAGCACCAATGGTATCAAGTGCTACTGGGGTTGAACCTTTTGTAGAACTTCCAGATGATAAACCCACAAACGTACATTGGATTAAAAAAACATTTAATGAGTTTTCTGAAACAACAGAACAATATGATATACTATTAAGCCTTGCAGTAAGCATACAACTACGTGACTTCGGTGGACTTACTGAAGAACAAATAGTAAGTAAGTATTATGATTTAGTTGTACCCGGTGGTATAGTTGTACATGAAACACAAAAGTTAGAAAATCGTCCTAACAACGTAGAACATACAAATGCAATGATAAAAGCATTTAAACAAAAGTTTAAACAAATAGATCACGGTCAAGCAAGGCCAAGTGGAAAGCGTGAATATTATCATTTTATAAAAGAGGCTTAATATGGCTTTTAATAATATAATGCAGTTAGCAACTGCAACTCTAACACATCAAGGTGCGTTTAATCCTGGTGCTACTGTAGTTGAATGGGGCAATCAACGTTTTAGATACAGTGAAGACTGGTTAAACAAATGTGAACAAACTAGTGGGCGTACACTGCGTAAACCTACAAAGTTTGTGTGGGAATACTTTGAAGATCTTGGGTTTAGTGATTACCTTGCTATAGATATAAACACTGAGCTACGTAGTATTGCTATGGACTTAAACTTTATACTTAAAGACAAATACAACTATACACAACAGTTTGATTATGTAACAAACAATGGAACAGGTGAACATATTTTTGACCAACGTACTGTGTTTGAGAACATGCACAACTTATGTCGTGTAGGAGGCACAATGATAAATGTATTGCCTTTTGCTCCATGGTTTAATCATTGTTTTTACAGTTACCATCCAGGATTATTCAGAGACATAGTCGCCGCTAACGGATACGAATGGCGTTTCATGTGGCTTGCACAAAACACAGGCAAGTATATAGATTGTCCTACTACAATGGATAGTTGGACACACTATGAACAAAAGAAGCCACGCATGCCACTAAGTGACCTAGAACGTGCATATGATGAACTACATAATAGAGATGGCAAAGCACATAATGTAAGTATAGTAACTGCATACACAAAAACTAAAGATACTCCATTTCAAATACCGTTTCAAGGACGTTACGTAAACGATATTGTTGATGAACTTAAAAGCGAGTATAGTGCAGACAATATAGATGTAAGACAATCAGATCATAAGAGTGCAACCTATTAGTGTTATATAGACAAACAAACATACCTAACAGTAAATGTAATTGGGTAATGGATAGTTTAGCAAAGGGTTGGCGAGGCAATGAACATCATTTTTGGGGTTTTATAAACAACAACGAATATAAAACTAAACAACTAACTAAACATAGAATAGATTGGTTCTTTTGGGATATGCCTTACTATGGTAGATGGCATAGAGATATAAAACAGGATTTTTATTGGAGAGCTAGTAAAAATCATATACACTATAGACATACAAAAAATTATCCTAATGATAGATTTAAACAATGGAATGTAACGCCAAAAGAATACACTAAAGGTACTAAAATTCTTGTGTGTCCAAGTAGTGAAACAATGACCAGATATATTACAGGACAAACAGTTCAAGAATGGTTAGACAATACAGTTACTACGTTGAAAAAATATACTGATAGACCTATAGAAATAAGATATAAACCAAGAGCAAATGGAACAAGTGGACCTAGTGTTGCAAAGATACCTTTTAGGGAACAAGCAAAGGATACTCATTGTGTCGTAACAAGTATAAGTTTATGTGCAATAGAGGCACAATTGTTAGGTATACCAACCATTTGTCATACTGATAGTTTTGCTAAGGATATAAGTAGTACTAATATAGATGAAATCGAAAATCCTAAACGTGTGGATACTATGCAATGGTTTTATAACCTAGCATATAGTCAGTTTACACATAGTGAAATAGAATCAGGATTAGCCCAAGAGATACTCAATGCCTAAATTATTTGTATATGATACTAATCGTCATAAAACATCAAACATTACTTTATCCTTTGCAAGAGGTGCAATAAGACACAACAACGAAACTAACGGTGGATGGCAGGTTAAACACATACCAATTACTAGTTATTTAAAAAATGGCCTACCAGGAGACTTAAACTATGGTGATGCAGTGGCTACACTTGGTATACTGCGTGGCACAGGAAAGATGTTAAAAGATATCAAAACTATATCTGGAGTTGACTATTACTATATAGACCACGCATATTTTTGTCCTGGATATGGCGGCAAAGGCTGGATGAGAATTACAAAGAACGCACACACTTGTATTAATTTGAGAGATGTAGATAAAGACCGCTGGAACGGATTTCACAAACATCATGGCTATCAATGTTTGCCCTGGAAACAAAACAAAGACAGAGGTCGTAACATTCTTGTTCTACCTCCAACAGGAGCAGTAGCATGGTTTTTTAATCAAGGTCCTGACGAATGGTTAGACAGTGTGGTTAACAAACTTAAAACCCTTCTACCTGAAAGTGAACATTATCGTATACAAGTAAGACGTAAACCAAAAGAACCAGTTGTAGATGGTGATGGAAATTTACTAGAACTTAAAACTTATCCTCAACAGGATCAACCTTTAGAACACGCACTAATGGATGCTCAGTGTGTAATCGCTTATAATAGTATGGTTGCACTCGAGGCAACAATGAAAGGTATACCTGTAATCAGTAGCGAGAACAGTTGTTGCACTAAGGTAAGTTTTAATTTAGATGTCTACAATAATCAGTTACACCCTGAAGAATTCAACATAGAACCAATTAATAGAGTACCGTTACTTTATTGGTTAGCATATAATCAATGGAAACGCAGAGATATAGAAGACGGCACTGCGTGGCGTATGTTACAGGAACAAAACTAATGTCCATTAATCACATGTCAGACAAACAAATACGCCAAGCAAAAAAATGGGGCGATCACCGTAAAAACATAGACCTACCTGATCCGGAAGATATATTTGCTAAAGAACGTTGTGAGATGATAGCATTTAAGCACCAGTTATCGGGTGATTTCCCTATTGAGTTTAGCAAAGAAGATTGGAAAATTATAGACTTTGAAGACAGAGGCAAATACAAGTCACAGTATTTTTTCCAAATAAATGTTGATAAACCCAGTAATGTTAATGAAGATGGTACTACTAAAGACCTAACATATGAATATATTAAAAGCACAGGTCGTCCTTATCTAGTTTGTGAGCTTAGTGCATTTAGACAAAACAGTTATAAAGGCAATCCAGACGATTGGTATTACACACTTGGTTGGTTTCACTTTTTAAGACAGGGTTACTTTAATAATATAGACTGCCCAGGTGATAGATGGAATACTATAAAAAAAGCACAGGATATACAAGTACATGATTGGAGAACTGGTAAAGGTGGTTATGCATTAATATGTTTACAAAAAGTAAATGACAGTACACTTATACCTATGCATGAAACACACGGCAAATACAGACATTGGTTAAGGTTAGTGATTAATCAGATTAGAAACTTACACCCAGGTTTACCTATTGTAATAAGACCACACTTAAGAACAAAGTACAGTAGTTATAAAGATATACTGGGCTACATAGAAGGCGTAACACTAAGCAAAACCTGGGAAGATAGAACATTTTTCGAAGGTGGAAAAGGACTACAAGAAGATTTGAGTGGTGCACAGTTTGTGGTATCATACAATAGTAATGTACTTACACAGGCAGTGCTCCAAGGTATTCCTAGTTTCTGTTATGATATTCGCAGTATGGCAAGTCCAGTATGTTTAACTCCTAATCAACTTGCAAACCCAAAACATGCACAGTTCATTAATAGAGAACCTTGGTTACATAATTTGGCATATACACAGTGGACTCGTAAAGAAATAAGAGACGGGCAAGCCTGGAATCATCTTAAACAAATAGGATTTTAGTATGAGTTTTAGAATGAAAATTACATATCCAGATGGAACTACATATGGCAAAATAGACTTTATTACATGGACAGACTTACTGGGCATTACAGATTATGACTTTACAGGCAAAAGTGTACTAGACGTAGCAACTAATGAAGGCTGGTGGGCCTTTTGGCCAGAGATGCAGGGTGCAGAATATGTAGAAGCAAGTGATGTAGAGCTGGGCGAGGATTACGATTGGGGAGCAGTGAAAGACTGGGATTGGATTAATAAACTAAATGCTGAAAGACCGGGCAGACGTAATCTAGACTTTCACCATAAAAATCTAAATAGTAGTGTAGTAGTAAAGAAAGAAAGTATATATCAAGCAAGTGGAGAGTTTGATTGGGTATTTGCACACGGACTAATGTATCACTTAAGACATCCACTGCTCGCAATAGATAATATGGCACGGGTGTGTCGTGGTGTTTTTATATTCGAAACATTTGTGGATCTAAATGCACCCAATCAACATGTAGCACAGAGTAAGTTTTATCGAACTACTGAGCTGAATGCAAGTAGTAACTGGACAGGTGCTACTACTGCTTGTTACACTAGTTGGTGTAAGGATGCTGGATTTGCTGATGTTTACTTTACACAACTAGCAGATAACCGTAGACCACCTAGACAAATATTTGTAGCAGTAGCAGATAAACAATACAATAGTTTGTTTAATAGTAATCCAAACTTAACATACTGTGATGAACAGTACTGGCAAACTGTGT
>Ga0222718_10002411_pt1 | contig 16835 bp, 11 predicted proteins | sample C33_27DmetaG_FD_165045 | JGI IMG/M metagenome (GOLD analysis project Ga0222718, IMG submission 165045) | Estuarine water microbial communities from San Francisco Bay, California, United States - C33_27D | ecosystem: Environmental > Aquatic > Marine > Unclassified | place: USA: California... | reverse complement strand
GTATCAATAGGATCAAAAAATCCCCATTGAGTATTATGTAATACACGTGGTCCAACAACTTTAACACTAGCATCGAGTGGAAGATTAGTTTTACGTAAATGACTTAAAACAGAATTATGTGATAGACGATTTAAATCTTGTACTACTCCAATACGTTTAGTATGAGCTTTAGATCCCCAATTACCTTTAAATGCATCTTTAAAACCTTTCTCAACAATACGATTATTAAGAATCTCCTTATGTTCTTGTTGTATTAAACCATATAAATTATCTGCGTAAATAGCTTGATTAAAATAGATTTTAGATTCAAATTCAAGGATAATATTTTTTTGTTGAATTGTATAATATTCACGAAATAAATCATACATTAATGAACCAACTAATTCAATACGTTTATATTTAAAGTTATCTCTATCAGTGGGTATCTCTTCGCCAATATATGTTAATAATAATTTAAACACAATATGTCCTAGATAATAAGCTTTTTGAGTAAAATTCATTTCGCCTATATGAGGTAAAAAATAATCCGCTAATATTTCCATAACATGGGGTACAGTTTTACCCTTTGTTAATGTAGCAATATACTTAACTGCAGCATTTTGCGTTAATATACCTCCAGAATCGTGTACTGAAGGAATAAATAAATCAACCATATCTTCGTGTTTATCTAAATCTAATAAGCACATAGTAATAATTTGTTTATCACTAATATATCCAAGCGCTCTAAATACAATAAATAATGGTACAGGCTTACGAACATTTGGTATATTAACAACAATATTTTTAAAAGTGAATTTATCTGTAGGTTTCATAATTTTAACAGATAATGTACGTATAGGTTTTGAAACATTTTCTGATACAGAACGTATTTCGGCAGAATATAAATAAGTATCGTCATTTACTTCTTTAATATAAAGCATATTATCACCAAATTTTTCTTGAGATACAACAGTTTTTTCTTTACCATCAATAATAAAATATCCTCCAAAATCATTTAAACATTCGCCCATATTGTGACGAACCTCTCGTGGTAATCCATTTAATATACAATGGTTTGATTGTAACATAACTGGGAATCTTCCAAGAAAAACCTTTTCTAATGTATGATTACGTAATTGACGATTAGATGAAATCATTGATTTAGAAGTAGCTTCTTTAAATAAAATAGCATCCGCAGGTGTCATTTCAACTGCTACTTTTTTTGTTCTTTTTTTACGACGAACATCTTTATTAGAACCACCTTCAATATTATCTTCAACTATTTCGGTTATAGTTTCATTCTCAATCCCTACGGTAGAAGGTAATTCTCCATCTTCCAAAATATCAATAAATTCAATATCTATGTCATAATGAATCGTTATACCGTATGTCATATTGCGAAGACGGGCTTCATTTGGATACATAAAATGTGCGTTATTATCATCATAAATTACAGGTTTACCAAAATATACTTTTTGTCCATCTTTTCCGCCAAAATACATAATACATTGAGAACGGTAATCATCTATATTTTTGTCATAACGTGTCTGTATTTTTATAGGATTCTTCTCTTTAAAAATTTGAAAAATACCTTGCTTAAAAAAATCATTATATGATTCAACGTGGTGTCTTACTAAAGATTGTGGATTTTCTTCAAAATATTTATTAATAACTTTCCATACAGTATCATTATCCATATTTATTAATGTATATAAATTAATATTATATATTTTTATGTTATTTCTATTCATTGTTAAGATTTAGTAATCTTCATTAAAAAATATCTTTTTATATTCTATATCACCGATAATGGCTGACATAATGAATACTCTTTTTGGTCCTCTTGACCGTAAATACTGTGCTTACTTTTATCTCTTATCTATCATTGGATTTGTTCTTTTAGCAATATTAGTTCTTTCTTCATTAATGGTAGGTCTTTCCAAGGGTAAAGGACTTGATTTTTACATGCAAATGTTTTCCGTTGCTTTAGGATATGCCATTTTCTATTTCCAAAATAGATTATTACATACAATGTGTGCCGGAGTATAAATTAAATCCGTTCTAATTTAAAAACCTTTTTTTATATATAATATAAAATCAATAATGGATATTTTATATTATAGTAATTATTGTAAACATTCACAAAACGTCGTACAAACTTTAGTAAAAAGTAATTTAACAGATAAATTAAGTTTTATTTGTATAGATAAAAGGAGCCGTGACCCAAAATCAGGGCAAGTTCACATAACATTAGAAAATGGTTCAAAAGTTATTATGCCACCAAATATTCATAGTGTTCCTTCATTATTGCTAATAAAAGATAATTATCGAATTCTTTTAGGCGATGATATATTGAAACATTTCCATCCTGATATGAAAAGTAGCAATTCTCAAAATGTTGCTATGTCTAGTGAGCCTACCGGCTATTTTTTAAATACATCATCGGGTGGAACTAATATAATGTCTGATAAATTTACAAGTTATAATATGACACCTGATGATTTAAGCGCAAAAAGCAATAGTAATACACGGCCTTTATATAATTATGTTTCTGTAAAGAATGATTTAAATCTTATAAATACACCACCTGATAACTATAGGCCAGATAAAATATCTAATGATGTTACTTTAGACACATTACAGCAAAAAAGAATGGACGAAATAGGTCAAACTGGAAAACAACCTATGATGAATATATAAATATATAAATATATAAATAAATAAATATATAAAAACATATTATATATCTATATCATAATATGCCTGATAAGAGTACTGTAAATAAAGCATTTAATACTCTGCTTTTTCAATTTTTGGATGCTATCATTGAAATTTATCCAGAAGAAGAAGATATTGCTACTGCAAAGGAGTCATTTGAAACATATAGAAAAATGAACCCAACAATTATTTCCAAACTATGGTATAAAATGGTTTATACACCCTATAAGGATGTAATCGAACAAGGCGATATTACATTTTTCTTTAATAAAGATTATAATAGTGATTTACAACACGTTCCAAATTCTAAAGAAGTTGCGAGAATTATTGATAAAATTCGAACTCCAATTAGTGAAATGAATACTGGCAATCAAAAAATTTGTGCTGATTATATTTTAAAGCTAAGTAAGTTATCAGAAATGTATTGTAATATGTAATTCACAGATTTGGATGTTTAAGTTTGTATAAAATATAATAAAAACGGTATAAATGTTTTTACTATAATATATTATTATGGAGCAAGAAAAGTATAAATTATGTGAAAATGTGGATTGTGAAAGATATCCACCTGATTGGGATTTTGAAGAAGATACCGAAGACACTTATCAGCAAGGTCAATGGAAGAAATGCTGTTTATGTGACGGGTATTTTGATGATGATGGATTTGGTGATATTTTATATATACAAGAAGAGCCGTATAATAAAGAAGCTCAGTGTGACTTATGCGGAAAAACTGAAAATATAGTTCAAATGAAAGGAACAGGACAATTTCTTTGTGAAAGTGCTTGTGATGAAGATGAAGATGAAGACGAAGATTAGATTTTCTTCTATTTTTATGCTAACATAAACATTCAAAATTCTATATTATATTTAACAATTAGGTTATATATAATATTACAATGTTTTCATTCTTAAACTATCGTGTTCATAATAATCTAATAAAGTTGTAATTTCATTAGGATTCTTCTTATTAAAATATTTTTGTACGATTTCTTTTGTAATTAATATTGGTTTTTTTTTGTTTAGTGATTTAATATATATATTGTGTAAATCATTTATGTATCGTTGATATTTTGTTGGAATATAACAAGCATTTTTTTCAATATGATAATCAATGTAAATATTATGTATTGTTCTAATTAACCAATCATACATATATTTTATTGAATAAAAATCGTTTTTACGATTAGGAAATACTTTTACATACTCATCACTTTTATTTATACGATGCAAACATAAATATTGATATCTTAATAATGGATCTAGTTTTTCACTATTTTTCATCATTTTATATTCATTAGTAGATAATGATGTTTGAAATCCAGTTAATTTATTTGTTAATATTATTTTTTTTGGGGTATAATTATAAGTTAAATCTTCATCTATATCTGCATATGATGAATACACCTTTTCAAATTTAGGGAAACAAATTAGACCATTTAGATTAGAAAATATATCCCAGTTTTCATATTCTTCTTGATTAATATATTGAACCATATTAAATTCATGCAATTTATATACAGCTATTAAATATAATGATAATTGGTAAGATTGTTGTTTTTTTAATATAAAAGTATAACTATATTTTTTAGGAAAAAAATTTAATATATTTAAAGATGATATTGATTTATCTATATTTTCACCACAAGCTAATATAAATTCTTGTTCGATACTATAATATGGATTATCTTGATTTCCATTTATACACCAACTATCTATTCTGTTATCATAAAAAATTTGTATTATTTTACCATCAATATATTCAGTTATGTTAATATTATCTAATGATGGATTTAATAACTTGAACTTATTATATGTTATATTTTTTGGTGGTGCATATGCTAATATATTTTTTTCAGGAAAGGAAATTATAACAGATCTGTATATACCTGTTTCAATATCATCATTACATAACATATCTTCATCGTAATTTATTATTTTATAATAATTGTTATTTATATCTACTTTATTATGAATATTTATTTTATTATTATTATAAATATTTATAGGTACACGATGCAATATACTAGAAATTTTTATATTATTCTCCATTAGACATAGATAAATACATATCTTTAACTTATTTATTCAAAAATAAGGCATGTATATTGAAATAACAGATTAATGCAAATATAATTTAGATACATAATATATATTTTATTATTAAAATGGATACAAGTAAAAATCCAGAAGAAATTAATGCTATAGTTACTTCTAATGCTTCAATATCATTAGAGCTTGGTGATATTATTGAGATAATTTCTCCTGCAAATGATTTAATTCACGAAAGCACTATGTATATAAAATATATTGATAATCAATTAATACAATTAACCAGTGTTTCTACATTAAAAGAATATCAATTGAATATTAATGAAAATGGAGAACTTACTGATGAATCTATTATTCAAATTAATTTATTAAGTAGAAGTGATAGTAATGGTTATGCAAGACAAAATAACTTGTTACCAAATACTTGGATTAATATACATATTGGAGGTGAGGTTCCTACTATTTTAACTGGAGAAATTACTAATTTAGAGGAAGATATGATAGAAATTGTTACATATCCTGAACTTAAATATATTTATATTGATTTCAAATACCAAGGAATACCATTAAATATACCTATTGAAAAAATTATGATACGTGAAAAACCCGCATCTCTTAAAAATATAGGTTCTCTTGCATTAATAAAAGATGAATTAGAAGAAGGTGAAGAAATTCAAGTACCTGATGAAGAATTAGCTAACATACAATTTACTGACAGTGGAGAATCCATAATTAATATTCCTGAAAACACAGAATTAGATAAAAATATTCATGATACATTAGAAGAATTATATCTAGATGCTAATCAATTTAGTTTTGATGAAGATCTTGGAGAAATTAAACAAGCTATAGAAAGACCAGCTAACGAACAACGCCACGGGATTGATATTCAAGTTAATGATATGATGGATGAATTATTATCTACTATACCTACTCGCGATAGAACTGATAAAGTTATGAATAATATACATAATCTAATTGAAAAATATAAACAATTACGAGAACATTTTTCTAAGTTCGATAACAATCAAAATATATATGCTAGCAGTAAAGTTGAACCTAGTTATAAACCACTAATTCAACATATTATGAAAATGGATATTAAACTACAATGGTTATTACCTGTTATCAAATTACGACGTAAAATTTATGATGATAATAGTGTTGCTATTACAGATATTATTACTGAAGAAAGTTCTTCTTCTATTAATGAAATCAAGGATTTACAAAATATCGCTAATGAAAACAATTATACTCTAATGCAAAAAAGAATAGATGAAATTATGATTCCATTTGAGAATGAAGATAATTGTATTTATAATACACAAGTAATGACTAACTTAGAGGCAATTGTTGATAACTTAGAAGATTTTAATAGCACAGTAATTAGTAATGCCCGTATTTCTAAACGTAAATATGTTATTCAACGTTATAATCTTGGATTAACTAGACTAGAAGGACAAGATTTAAAAAGTGGCAAAACTGTTTACACTAGAACAAATATTACTGATAATGAAAGTCTATGTTTAAAATCATTAATTACTTTACCTATTCCAGCTATTCGTTTTTCAACAATTCAATTACCCAGTACTTCTATATTAGATCGTGCAAACGCACATCAAAATTATTTATTGTTATTCCGTGTTTTACGTAGTAATACTGATATTACACCACACGTTATAAGTGAATTAGAAAAAGAATTAGATTATGAAAAAATGGAAAATGAAACCAAACAAAATTTACTAGACGGAATGCACGAATTTATACTTGATGATAACGATATTGTTGATAATAATAAGTTTGAAAAATTTTTAGAGTGTTTTATACCACAAACTAGAAATCTTATTCGTATTTTCCGTAAATATATGAAAAATAAATTATCTGTAAAAAGCGTCGTTCAACAATTAGAACCATTTATGATTAATATTGGTGATATTACATACGGACAGTTTAAAGAAATTCGTTTTTTTATTAAGGAACAAATCACTAATCTTAAGACTGATATGGAGAAAAAAGCTATTGAATTAGATAAAATGTCTAATAATAAATTTAATGTTATCAAAAAACAAAATGTAATATTAAGACTCTTAGCTGATAATAAAAATATAGCAGATACTTTTTTTCATCATTATGGAATTACTGATAAAGATATTAATCTTACTAATTTAACTGCCAATGAATTATTACAACGAATTATTAGTGCAGATACAGGTAACTTATTTATGAATGGAATCACTAAGTTATTAATATCATTAATGACACCTGATAATTTACTAAGTGTTTTAAATGAACCTATCATTGATGAAATGTCTAGTGCTGATAAAATTAAATCAAATGATTGTAATACTAGATATTTATCTAAAAGATATTCTTCTATAAAAGAACTTCAAAAAGATAACAATGTTGTTGATTTATATTTTGATAAAGACCTTGATAATACACCTTATAGCATTATGGAAAAATATAAAGAAGAACAAAATAAGATGGAACCTATTCATTTTCTTGATTTTTTAACAGAAAATTTAATACAGAAACACGAATATTCTAAACATTTGGCTAAAGAACTTGCTAGTACATTAATTAATAAACAAAAATTAGTAGAAGATGGCAATTATGCAGTTGTTGAAATTAAACCTTCTTTAAAAGAAGGTATTGATGAAAGTAAATTAACTGATGATGATAAAGAAAAAATAGCCAATGAAGCTGAAATACGTAAAAAAATCCAATATTTTAAAAGGTTAAAAAATAATTGGATACCTGATAATGAAATTCAAGAAACAGCTTTTATTGATACAAGAGACCTATTTTGCAATATAAGTGAAAACTGTTCTTACAACAATAAAGACAAGATTTGTGCTTCTAATAGTGAAACAAAAATTCGTATTAAAAATAATTTAAAAGATAGTATGATTAATGAGTTTGATAAGCGTTATCAACGTTCTGTTGAAGAGCTACAAAAAGAATTAGAAGATAAACTAGAATTAAATGTGAAAATGTTAAAACGAAATAATATGTTAAGAGAAGTACAAGAGTATAGAGCTAATAATCTTGCATATACAATTGGTACAACTGTTAATAAAAACGAGCAAATCGTATCACCTCACATTACTCATTATGATTTAATTATGGGACAACCAGATTTTTCTAAAAAACAAAAAAATATTTGTGATTTTGTAAATGAAAAATGCAGAGAACCTATGGTGAAAGAATTAAATGAATCACCTAATTGGTATTATTGTAAAGATACAAATACTAAATTATTTCCTATGTCTTTATTTAAATTGGCAAATGCATTTGTTTCAGGTGATGACTATGGTCGCAAATTAGACCAAGTATGTGCCGAATATGGTATTTTAAGTGATAACGGCGACGCTATAGTTTGTAAATATAGCGGGGAAGAACTTCGTAAAATCGATTTTGTTAATGAAGATGGCTTTGATGAAGCTGGCTTTCGTATTGTTTCACACGATATTATTGAAAATGATCTAGGCGATATGGTTATGAATAAAGACAAAAATGAAAAACAAATTATATTTGAAAATGAATTGAGTGAAGTAATATATAATATTGCATATACCATAACTAGAAATATTAATATTCCTATTAAAACAATTAGTCCCTTTATTTTACGTATATCAAATGAAATTATTACAAAATATATTATGAATGAATCTGCATATCAAATAAAAGTAGATGAATTAACTAAAAAAACAGATAAGAAAATGATACCTTACGAGCAATATCGTAATGAAACTATTATTATTATTGTTTCTGCTGTTACGTTAATTAGTATTCAAACAATAATTCCTTCATTTAACACTAATAAAACATTTCCTGGTTGTGTAAAATCATTTAATGGCTATCCTTTATCAGGAATTGAAGATTTAAGTAGTATTGAATACTTAGCTTGTGTTTTACATAAAAGTAAAAGTTCTATAAAACCTTGGGATTCCATTAAAAAACTAAACACAGATAAACTTGCTACCCGTATTAAGGATGCTATTGACAAATATATTATAAATAGAAATGATATTCAGGAACTATATACTTTAAAACGTAAATACATTATTTTAAATCCTGATAAAATAATACCAAACGAACATAATATTAATAACTGGCATCATTTTATGCCACCAATTAAACCTATTTCTGTTACAAAATCATTATCATCAGTTTCAGGTGATTTTAAAAATGAATTAATAGAAACAATTAAAAAAGGTAATATGAAACAAAATGATTTAATTGCATTATTAAACGGTCGCATTTCTTTATTTGGTTATGGATTAATTGAGATTATTAACACTATTATTAAGAAAGAAAACTTATTGTTAAAAACTTCTAGTCAATTACCATTTTTAGAAAATGCGTGTTGTGATTCAATTGATCTAATCAAACCAATTCAATATTTTAATAACAAAGATGCAAATATTCAAGTTATTATTAAGAAAGTGAAAAATATGATTAAATTACAAAATTATATTAAAAATATTACAAAAACACCTTCTTTTTATCATAAGGAAAATACTAGATTAATTCAACCTGACATTACACACCGAGATACTGAAGAAAATATTTACGCTGCAATTATATATTATTGTAATTTTGATAAAAAACTACCTATTCCTAGTGATTTAACTAATATTTGTCAAAGCAAACCAGATGATTATAATAGTTCTTGGTCTATCCTAGAAAAATTAGAATTCATGAAAAGAAATGGAAAAAGATATGATGTAGATTCATTAAATAATTTAATGACTATTGTTAATAATCGTAATATAATAACAAATGATCCAGAACATACAGTTGATATAGTAAATGGCTTAAGTAATTTTATTGAATATCTAGATACTAACGATTCTACTATATTTGATACTAGATTAAGAGAACATTTACGTCTTGTTATTAATCAATATAATCCTAAACAATTACACGATACACAATCAGTTGAATTAGAAAACTTAACAAACTATTTATATGAATGTAATCAAAATTTGTATAATAAAATTATGCAATACTTTCATAAAAATGGTAATTTAGCTGATAAAGATTATAATAATCTAGCTACATTTTTATCTAATATTAAAGAATGGTCTATCGATAAAAATAATGAAAATACTGAAAATATGTACGATAATGGATTATACACTGTTGTTAAATATTTATATGATGCTACAATTATGATATCAAAAGTATTACCCACATATTTATTAAATAACAAAGACTTTTTTGATTATGTTCCAAAACACTGGGATTTAGATAAATTTCATATTAAAGATATTCAAAATATTATAGCAAAATTTTATAATAATATTGAAAAGTTTAAAGATGATAAAAGTTTAATTAATATTTTGCAAGATGTTGAAATATCATTGACTGATATGAGATTATTTTTAGATAATATACCCGTACAAACAGATATAAGAAAACAAATTATTGATGAAAATGGTAATAACAAAATTATTTCATTTCATTCATTGTTTGGTAAAGAAACACTTTATCTTTTATTTACTTACTGTTTTTATTTAACATTAAACAGATATATCGATATTAGTGATGAACCAAATATTATTAACAATGACGTACAACAAATAAAATTAAATAGACGTAACGAAATTCAAGATAATAATAATACTTCTAATTTACTTGAGGCAGTTACAACACAACCTGATGAATCTGTATTAACCGAAGTAAATATATATACTGATACTGTTAATGCTGATTTAAAAACACGTGTTGCTTCTTTATTATATCAACTTTTACAAATGCAAATGAATAATAAAACAAACATTAATTATTCGTATGAAGAGATTATTAAGAAAGTTAATCTAGCAAAGGAACGTGAAAAACAAAGTTTTGTTGATTATTTTGAGAGTATGACTATTGATAACCGTAAAGCAGAAAAACTTATGAAAAAATATAAATTAGGTAGATGGAATATAGGCACACAAAAAGGTGTTACTCAATATGATAAACAAACATATGTTAGAGAACGTGATGAACTAATAGCACAAGTTACTGATGACATCAAAAATAGTGCGAATAATAATATTAATGAAATTAGAAGAGAAGTATATGATATTGAACTTCAGGAAGAAGAATATGTAACAAATGAAGAAGATAACGAATTTAATAATATTCAAGGATTAGATGAAGATTATCAAGATGGTATTGTATACGAAGAAGATCGAGATATGGATTTTTAATTTAGAATCAATGAAAATTAGATAATTAATTATTGTATTATTGACATTATTTTTTATAACAATATTATAAATAATAATGAGTGTAAAAAGATTTGTCTATCATAATAAAGTTAATGTGTCTGTAATCTTATTTATTATTTCTATATTTGCTATTCACTATAATCAACCTTCACTTATATATAATGATGATGGTAGCTTTAGAGAATTTGGCGTTGGATACGTACATAAAACTATATTTCCTATTTGGTTGGTTGCTATACTATTAGCAATATTTAGTTATTATGCGGTTCTCAATTATTTAGCGTATATGTAATAAAATAATCGTGCAAATATATATTATATTATTACGACATATGAGTTTTCCAAGATTAATTGAAATGGTGCTAGTCTATATTTACAAAATACTTTGCAAAATTGTCATGAAACACGCACAAACTTTTACTATTATTTTTTAAATTTATCGGTTCTCGCTTTATTTATTATTATTGTAGGATTTACATTATATTACTGTTATAATAATAAATTAAGTGATTATGATAAACAACAACGATTATTAAAAGACCAAGAATTTATTGTTTCCAAAATACGATATTTCCAAGAAGAAAATCACAAAAATAGAGAACAAACTAGTTCATTTATTGGCGATTTACCGTCATTTCATACATAATATATATGTATTTTATATATATTATAGAAATTCAATATTATGAATATTATACGCGATCAAAGAGAACATACCATAACAAATAATAACACTGCTACACAAAGTCTAATTGATATTCTTGAAACTACTAATAAAATGATTGATATTTTAGAAATTAGAGAACCTTTGCACGGTGAATTAGATTTATCTTCTATTAAAAATATGGGATTTGGTAAGGTTACTGAAGTTATTATTCCAGAAGGTGATGTAGTTAGTATAATTAATTTACCTGATGGTATTAAAAAATTTACATGTTCTAAGAATTTATTAATTGATTTGGAGAACCTTCCTACTTCTCTTGAAGAATTACACATAAGTGATAACTATATTGATACTTTAAAGATTGATTATTTAAAAAATTTAAAGGTTCTCCAATGTCAATCAAATAAACTGGTTGAATTAAATAATTTACCTGATACATTAGAGGAATTACATTGCGAAAACAATGCTTTACTTGAAATTGTTTCTCTTGATGGTATTAAAAATTTAAAGGTTCTCAATGTGTCAAATACAAAAGTCTATATTATTTATGGGTTTCAAGAGGGAATTACTAGTTTTAAGATGGATAACACTTCTGATATTCATTTTCGTAATGCATTAGGTTCTCCACAATTAAAAACTAAATCACAAGAAAAAGCAGATGAATACATAAAACGTCAAAAGAATTATGTTGAAGCATTAGATGAATATTTTAAAATAAAATCTAAATACGAGAAAGATTTGTTAAAAACAAAGAGAACCTTATTTCAAAAACAACCTACTAAAAAAATGGCAATTAATTCAGCGAAAAATGCAAAAATACCTTGCATTAAATGTGGTAACCCTGTTGGAACTATATTTAAAACTGTTGATAATAAATATATAGCTATGTGTGGAAGTTCTCAAAATCCTTGTAATTTAGATATACAAATTTATAATGGAGCACTTGATATTTATAAAGAACACATGGATTCTTACAGTAAAGAACTCCAAGAATCTAAACAAAAAATTATATGTAATAAGTTAGATGCATTATTTAATTATGTTGATGAAAATGAATCTATTAATAATTTTAAAGAAGAACTAGATAATTATAATTTATTATCTAAATTTTACATTGAATTACTAGAAAAACATAATGATATCTATAACAATGATATTAAAGAGGAACTAATTGTTAAAAAAAATAAAGTAATTTATAAATTAAATGAATCTATTAATAATTTACTTCAAGAATATAAAAATACAGGTAATAAAGAATTTTTAAAAGATGCTGTACGATCACAATACGAACAAGTTAATAGTGAAATGAGAAATTTGTCAATGCTTAAATATGAAATTATTGAAATGGAAAAACAAACATATTTTAACTACGATTCAGTTAGATTAAGTCTAAACCAAAATTGTGAATTAGATATATCATCCAAATTGCATCCAAATAAAATAGAACATATTTTAGTTAAAAAACCAGTTAAATTAAATAAATTGGAGCATTCATTTCTTGAAGAACCTAATGTTATAAAATTTATTAATTAATATCATTTATTATACTATATAATGAATGATTTAGCTAGACGTTTTTATACATTTATGTTTGGATGTATTCCTATGCGTGCATTAATTGCATTAATTGCATATAAAATTAATATTGATTTATTACCTTATTTAGGAATTATTACAGCAATAATGGGATTAGGATTTCTTATTATATTCTTTGGTGGATATAGGAAAACTGGTGCAGAAACACTAGGAGCACCTATATGGTGGAATTATTTACGTCCTATTCACGGATTTCTTTACTTACTATTTGCATATAATGCTATAAATAAGTTTCCTGATTCTTATAAAATAATAATATTTGATACTATCATTGGATTTATTGCTGGTTTATTTTATCATATTAAATATGGATATTTCGCACACAAATCCACTTAATTACAACTGTTATAATTAGAAGTACCATCCCATAAAATATTATTATTATTAGCCCACGCTTTTTGGGCGCATTCTGCACTTCCTGAAGTTTCCCAACCAGAATCTGAAAAATCAATAAATTTATTGTTATTATCGTCAGTTGAATTTCCAGGTGTTTCAGTAAATTTTGTATTACTAGTTAATAAACCTACATTCTTTTTTGGGTCGGTTGGAACTTTACATAAAATATCATTTGAAGAATTTTCGGTTGCTTCCCATAAATCAGGACAAGTATTTTTTACTGGTGGAAATATGGTGTCACTATTTCCTTTGTTTCGATCATCTACCATTTTACTACCTACAAATGTTAGCATTACTATTAATAATACTATTGCAATTACAATTACGATAAAATAAAACCACTCCATTATATACTAGTGTTATAAAATATATATAATACATCATATATTCTTTACTAAATATTTAGTGGTTTATAAATTTATTTCTTAGTAGAAATTATACAAGTAAATGAATTTGACAAGTGTAGATATTTATCAAAATAATCAAATATTAAATAATTCTACTTATAATGGTAGAGTGAATATTGTAGAAAATCCTACACCTGATTTACAATTTAAAATGCAAGAAAGAATTGCTATTAAAAATAAGACAACTGAATACCGTGAAGCTGTTACTGGAGAGGTAGAAAATAATATGCTATCTACTGTTTATTTTTCTGCTGATAATATTCAAATAGTTCAAAATGGTCTTCGTGCTGGAGTTTATAAAATGTCTGGTGATAAATATGTTATTGCTCCACAAAACATTGATACTTTAAAGATTATTATGCGAGGTATCTATTTTCAACACGCTGAATATGATATGGAAAATATTAGAAATGAAGTATCTAGATTAAATAAACTTGTTTTAGATTATGCAGTTCCTAGTGTTTATAATGAAGCAGTTGGTTATGAAAAATACTGCCAAGATCAAAGTACATTAGCTATGCCTATGGAATTACCTAGACAAACTGATAGAGATTACAAAGAAATGGAAATAAAAAATTTTGTTTAAGTATAAATTACAATAATATTTTACTATTATTTTACTTTTTTATTTTTAATACTTTACTTTTAGTTACCTTTTTTACTGTTTGCTTTTCTTGTCCTAATTGAATTTTGTCACGTTTTTGTTTATATGTAGTGTAATTCTTTTTGAATAATGATAACTCGTGCAACCACATTTGCTGCAATGTTGTATTTACCAATACCGATAGTTCCTCTTCTGTATCTGCACGTTCCTTCATTATTGATGATACATTTTCTTCAGTTACTGAATCCATAGGCATTTTAATTAGATATTTATAATCGTCATCTATTTTATCAAACTTCATACCTTCTAATAACTCTGTTACTTGATTTGCTTTTTTGCGACGTAAATCAATTGTACCTTTTAAATTTTCTTGTATATATCTAGCACGATTAGATAGTCGAACTAATTTATGTTTCATATTCTTTATTAGGTTGTCTTTTCTCTTTTTATAAACATCAATTCTTACATCATAAAATTCATCTATTATTTCTTCAATAGTTTCATATTTATGCAATCTACAATCTTTATTAAACATGTGCATATTCGTTGCACTATTTGTTGTAGATAATTTTAATAGTTTATAAACACCATTACAACCGTGTTCGTCTATTGTTTCTTCTAATTCGTTTAATGAACCTTTAGGAAATACAACTGTAATATCAACAATTACTTCTGTAGAAACAGATGTAAAATCACGAATACTAGGTGTTACTTTTTTGCCAGACTTGCTTGTACCATCCATTAGTGATTCAAGAAAGGTTGTATAAGGCATAGTCCAAGTTCCAATTGGTAACTCCGTAATACGAATCTTATCATCGCCTATTTTTTCATATACACCCTTGATTAGATATTTTTTATCTGCTATTCTTTGAATACTACCCTTGAAACCTTCATAATAAGGAACAAAGTCAATATCCTTTGTTGTTTTATTATTTAACTTCTTTGATAAATATTCAACAATGGTTAATGGATTGTATGATGCAATATTACACGAGAAACCTGTTCCAATTCCTGATATACCATTAATTAAGGCAAATGGTATTATTGGAACATAAAATTCTGGTTCGACCATAGTCCCATCATCATTTAAATAATTTAATACTGAATCATCCAACTCTGGAAATATAGTACGTGTTAGACTATTTAATTGAGTGAATATATATCTCTCTGATGCACTATCATCACCTCCGTGTAATCTTGTACCAAACTGTCCGTTCGGCTCTAATAAATTTATGTTATTTGAACCTACAAAATTTTGAGCCATATTCACAATTGCACCATTTAAACTTGCTTCACCATGATGATATGCACTATGTTCTGATACATATCCTGAAAATTGAGCTACCTTAATCTCACTAGTTAGCTTACGCTTAAATGCTGAGAATAAAATTTTTCTTAATGAAATCTTTAATCCATCTACCATATTTGGGATTGAACGCGCACAGTCATATGTACTGAAATGAATCATTTCATTATTAATAAACTGTTCGTATTGTACTGTAGAATTACTTGTATTTAAATATGCTTCTTTATCATATGCTTCTAACCACTGCTTTCTATCGTCTGCACGTTTCTTATTAAAAATCTTATCTATTGTATCATCACTATTTTTTCCTGAATACACAAAATCTACTATTTTTTTATTTGCAAAATAATTCTTAAATTCTGCAGATGTTGATGTTCCTAGACCTTTAAAATATTTTATATTCCAACCACTAGGACCAGTTTCACCAAAACTATTTTTCCAAGTATTGTATTCACCATCATTATAGAATAATTTGACCTGTGCTCCCTTTTTTGCACGTAAAATTGGTGTATTCATAAACGATAAGAATCCTGGTATTTTTGTTAATGAACTCCATTCACTATGAAACAAATTAATACACAAACCCTTAATATGCGAACCATCCAAATCTTGGTCCGTCATATACATAATTTTTCCATATCGTAAATATTTATGAACGTCTTCAATATTTTGATATTCACGTCCTGTTTCTAATCCTAGAATTTTCTTAATTTCATTTATTTCTTTATTTTCACTAATTTTCTTAATTTGTTCTCCTCTTACATTTAATAACTTACCCTTTAATGGATAAATACCTATTGTATTTCTATCATCACTTGATAAACCTGATACAATACCTGACAATGCTGAAAGTCCCTCACATAATATTAAAATGCAGTTTTTCGAATTT
>Ga0222718_10002407_pt1 | contig 16862 bp, 32 predicted proteins | sample C33_27DmetaG_FD_165045 | JGI IMG/M metagenome (GOLD analysis project Ga0222718, IMG submission 165045) | Estuarine water microbial communities from San Francisco Bay, California, United States - C33_27D | ecosystem: Environmental > Aquatic > Marine > Unclassified | place: USA: California... | reverse complement strand
CTTCTGATGCAAGTTCGATGAAACCTCCAGACCCGCCGTGCCACACTACATCGTGAAACCAGGGGGAGCAAACGTAAAGATTGCAAGGATCATTAGTTCCCCCTTTGGACCGAGGAACACGATGATGAACGTGCATCCCCTGCATTTGCTCGTTGGATAATCCCCAGTTTTCTTTTGCTATTGTCCTGTAGTTTCTCTTATCGACCTTAACGATCGAGACGGTTGTCATGAGGTGGTGATTAGAACCTGTTACGAGTTCAAATATCATACTCAGGGTTTTCGTAGAGATCGCGAAGCTCAATCTCTTTCTTGAGCTTATCGTTTTCTATCAAAAGTTCAGCCAGTTTAACCATTAGATCCTTCTGGGAGCACTTTTCGAAGGACGATTCGGTCTCCAACGGCTGTGATGTCAATGACTGTTCCTTCTTTCCACCCCAAGGCTTCAAGAAACTCATCAGGGAATTCAAATAAGAGGTTACCTTCTTCATCTTCGGTGCATTCAGTAATGAACGAGGGGGTGTCAAGTGGCATTGTTTTCCACAATTATGTAGTCTTTAGTAGGGTTGACCATTAGCAGGTCCATCCTGAGTTGATTGATTTGAATACGGTCAAAGTTACCATTACCGGATTCTTTAATGAGTTCCTTACCTTCCGAAGTAATCTCGTAAAGACTCAATGTACCTATCGGAAAGTGTCTAGGTGGGATCACTTACCACCTCCAAGATACAGGTGTCTTTCATGTCTTCACCTTCTTCGTAAAGAGAGCGGGTGGCAGCACCTACAGTTAGGAATGGTTTACCTTGTTCTGTCCAACTCCAACCATCCCAAAACTGGCCTTCAGGGTTGATAACAAGGAACATGACCTCAAAACTCACTGGGAGTAATATAGCACCCCCCGCTAAGAGTAAACTCAGTTTAAATACGACTGCAGCAGGTATTGGTCGGTCAAAACCACGCTCGACATCGTTTGAAGCTGGTTACCTACGCCGACCAAACGTGGGTCGTGTTTGTGCTTTTCGCAGAATGCGTAATATACTGCAATAGTTCCACTCAAGGACATCACGTAATCGAGTGTCAGCTCTGCTGTGGAGTGACAATCGTAGTATTCCATTGAAATGCCAGGACCTTTGAAAAGGTCAAACTCGGCGGTGAATCCACAAGCACGAAGTTGCTCCACGAGGGGATCCATTAACTCCCCGAGGTCGTTATACACTCTCTCGAAAAGAAGATGTGCTTCAAAAAAATTTTGACCCCTCACATTCCAGTGCGACAAACGGGAAACGATCGTCGCATCGTTGAGGTATTTGACAATTTTGTTCGAAAGAACCTGAAACTCCTCATTCATTGGTTTTACCTTTGATATCAGTTTTTACCCCGGTCGTAACGCAATTTACCACTTTTGACTTTGGAGGCAAGACGGCACTGAATAATATGCTCTTTGAATTGCTGAGAGTCACAACCGTTTTCTCCGCAACCCACGACATTTCCACACATTGGGCATGTGTGTAAAGATCTCAGGTAGTCTTCATCCATAAGTCAACCTCCGCTGAACGTCTGCGTCTTAATCCTGCCTCAAAAGAGGAACCAGGGTTTATATAAAGCATTAATGCGGATGGTACTTTCTGTAACCAACCGGGAGTACTTAAGGCTTTAGAAATGGTGTAAAAACCAGAGTTGCCGTAGAAGTTGGCACCCAAATTGTAGGCAAAAGAAATAAGAGCTGCCTTTTGATTGCTGTTTAGTATGCCCCAAGTTGGGACGGTTTGAGAGAGCCTTGGGTTAATATGTTTGGAGATGTGGTCTTCCAAAAACTCCGAAGCTTTCGCTCTAGAGATTTCCGGATCCTCTTCCGAGACTTTACTCCCATCGGGGTAGTATGTTGTCCCAAAACCGATCGTCCAAACTCCTGCCGGACATAAGTAAGGTAGTGGTTCGAAACCTTCGAACTCTGAGATTATTTCTACCGCTCTTTCTAAGCAGTTTGTACTGCCCGGTTCCCCACGGTAGACTTTGACCCAATCTGCGTCATCGTTCATAACTTCAGACACTGTGTTCTGAAGCAAGTCTACTGCTGCTCTATGGTCCGGGTTGTTACGGTCGTAGTAATAGAAAAAATCTCTGAGTTTTTCCGGATTCCAGGAAGTCATTGTAGTTGGGAGTAAAGTTCAACAGAGATAGAGTCTCCGTTTTGTTGTACTGCTAAAAATTGATCGTCTGGATTATAATTTGCTAGCGACTCTGTAAGTTTATCAGCAAACTCATCGGTGGATTCTAAGTTAGGGAACAAGTCAACGAACTGAAACACTTCAGTCCATCCGAGAAAATTGCAGTTTTCGCTGTCATAGAAGTGACAACCTCTCTCGCCAATGTGACTCTGAAAAGATTCTATCAAGTGTCTCATTCTAACTCTCCTCAGTATTTGATTATCCATTTGCCTGACTCGTTTTCCGAAATAACGAAGGGAAACTGTTTCGGTTTGCTGTTTCCTGGGGCATCGTAAAAGACTCCTCTGAATTGTTTGCCGTCTTCCGAAAGTAAGTAGTTATTGGCAGAGTTTGGAGGGTTACCGTCCATATCTGTTACGTTGGTAACTCCGTCAAGATACACAGAAGAAATAATTTTCTTCATGAAGAGTTCCATTTTTTCGCTGATTGGGTCTGGTTTAGGGGCAGAAGGTTCCTCCTCTATGACCTCATCTTCTTCGAGGATTTCTTCAGCGAAGTCAAAATCTTGCTCGATTTCATAGGTGAGTTTCCCTGCAGGTACCTCTAGTACACTGCTCGGGTCTGGCCACTTCTCAGGGTCCACGCATAGTAAAGCGTCAACTACTTCGCAGTAGTCCTCGTAAGTGGCGTCAGGCTCCAGATTTACTCTGTCGATTAACTCGAGCATAGAGACTTTGCCGTCTGAGAACTCGTAACGCAAGTTCTCTAGATAAGATTGAGGGAAACTACCAAGATCCCCTCTTGTGGTAGACCACAATAAATCAGTTACCTGACGAGCTTTTTCCGAGAAAGATTGGTCTTCACCGAACTTAGGGTTACGATCGTAAACCATTAGAGTAGACCCACTTACCCGATTATTATACCCCTTTAAGCGGTACGGTAAACTAAAATTCTGGGGATTGAAACTTCGGGTTCCTTACTCCCCCAGCGTGTTCAATTTTCGATATTTTTACGCCACGATCCCAATAATGATCAAAGATGCGAACAGAGCTGTTTTCTCGAACCAGATCAATTTCACCCGAGTCGCGACTTACAAACTTGCAGTCATTGGTCAGGTTCTTTACATTTAATGTAGTCAGGTCTACATCTTCTTTCAGAATCAGCATAAGGTTTGTGCGAACTTAACTAACTTTTTATCTTTAACAAGCAACAAGAAAAGGGAGGTTTCCCTCCCTGACATCTTACACAATGCCTTTTGGCATGAAGTGTTTCGACTCTGTTTTTTGTCGCTTGTTATCCTTGGCCTTGTTTTTTACCCAGAGAATGAGGTTAGGGCTCATTTTACTACCCCCACTTTTTCAATGTGCTTGACACCGCGATAGGTTTCAAGGGCAGTATGTTGCTGGGTTGGCCGAGCTTTACGCTCTTGGGTGTCGTACTTGACACCACGGTAGGTAACCTGTGACATAGGATTCTCCGAAATGGGTTAGCATCTCGCGTTCCTTCATCGGCGTTTGCGGGACCCGAAGGTCCTCAACGACCCGTTGCGCGTCGATTACTTCCGCCCCCGAAGGGGTGAACGTAATTCTATTTTACCTTAACAGGGGCATAGTAAACCACAGAACTTGGTAAGTTGCCATTAGATCAGTAAAATTACAAGAATAGGCAGCGATATTGTGATAATCGCTATAACGAAGCCCCCAATCCCTATCAGGGCCAGGGGCATCAATCTGTGAGAAGTCATTAAATTACAGTATTAACCTGAAGGGGGTCTTAACAATGCTGCGATAACTGCACTACCAACAAAGACGCTGACCACTATAAAGATTTCCATGTCAATTAAAAGCATTGAAAATGGATTGGTCGTATGCACAGGAAATGACTTTATCATCTCCTGGGTTATTGAATGCAACAGTGTAAGAGTGCATGGTTAGGGGGGAGAAAACCTGCCCTTAATATAACGGGCAGGTCTATTGGTAATCAACTAGGTTTGGGAATAAACTTATTTAAGCCGGTGTTGTCCCAGACAAGTTGCTCGGCGAGTTTATCTCGGAGTTGATTGATTGCTTCGTCGTCAAACTCAGCAAAGTTCCCTCGTTTATCTACTTTTTTGTAGTAGTGAAGCGCATTCAAAATCAGAGTGTAGTCACTAAGTGTTAATGTGAATGCCCAGCCATCAGAATCTTCCATGGGTTAGTGTTTTCTCAGGGTTTTTAGGTACTCAAGAACATAGCTTCGAATGTACATCAACTCGTGATAGCACTTTTGACCGTGAGCACAACCGCGAAGTGCGGCGTCGGGTTTTTCAACCGACTCAATAAAAAGGTCGAGACCTCTATTAAATTTGTAGTCGTTTTCGTACATTGTCTCAGGAAACATTGATGATTCCGGTCATTCCGGCACCTTTGTGTGGAGCACACCAGAAAGAATAGGTACCTGCTTCAGGGAAAGTGATGTCGAAATTTTCACCTGCAGCAAACAGAAGTCCTTCGTGAGACAGTTCAGGGTGATCTTCCACGACCACATTATGCGGGGGAAGCATTCCGTTGACAAAGTGAACTGTATCGCCAGCAGAGATGGAGATTTCGGGTGGGTCGAAAACAAGGTTACCGTCAACGCCCATTGTTACCTCAAGGGCATGGACTGGCAGTGCCAGAAGAAAGAGGGAAAAGAAACCGATTAGAATCTTCATTTGTAAAATAGTTTCAAAAAAAGTATTATAGAGCAAGGGACGAGTAAAGTTATTCGTCAGTCAAATGATCGGCACAAGAAAGAATATCGCAATGGGGACATTCTTTCTGATTGCCCACCACTTCCTCCCATGCTTTTTCATAGCTACGGTCCCAGTTGGCAATGTAAATTGGGAGGTAAGCATTTAGAGCATGAGTGATATCAGAAACATCACTCGTACGATGGCTATCAATCGCTTCCTTCAGTTCCTGTAGCATGAAACCGACAGTGGTAATGTTGGAGAAGGATTCTTCCAACTTGTTCATTACAGTCCAATTCTTAGTCATTTTTCTGTCGCTCCGTTGTAAGTGGGTTGTAAAATTTCGGGAGATTGCCGCGACACCAAACGAGGGGGCAAAGAACCAACTAGACTGCCCGAGAGGGTACAGAAGGAAAACGCTGACAAACACAGCAATCGGGCCATAGAAGGCAATCGCAGTGTAAGGTTGTCATTTAGAACTTGTATCGTAGTTAGACTTATCGTCGAGTTTTTTGGTTTCTTTCGTTTCCTCACGTGCACGGATTTGAGCATAAAACTCTTGCATAGTCAACTCGCGCTTATTGACCTTGCTGGTTGCAGTGCCAAAGACGACGAACACAGAAGCAATACCAAGGATGCCGAGAGCGGCAACCACGATATCGTTTGATGTGAAAAGATTCCAGGTTTCCATGTTTGAGGTGATTGACTGTACATAGTATAGCGGGTTTAGGGGGCGGGGTAAAGGGCGGTTAACCGGTTGAGGAGGGCGGTAATCCGCTCTATGACTTCCTCAGTTGGTAAGGAGGAGTTGAACCACTCGGCCATTCCTCTCCCATTCGGGAGTACGCCATACAAAAAGACCTCCACGGCTATTATACCGCAGAGGTCGATAAGTAAACTGTAACTCAGCCGATCGAAGGAGCGGTGAGGGCTACAGGAGTTGAAGTGGCAGAAGCCAAATCAAGTGGGAAGTTGTGCTTCCGTTTTGGACTATATCTTCACCATATCCGAAAGGAGTTAGGTGCCGGACGCTAATGGCGTCTTACGTGGAGCGCTCTCCACACCGCCTAGTCTCTGAACCTTCCACCAAAGCGTTGGTGGCTTGGCTGCTGATTGCCTGTTACGGTTTCCAGCAGTTCATCCGGAGTTTACCTTGTCTTTTCAGGCAAGGGCGCCCACAAATCGAGCGTTGCGCTCATGCATACAAGGTTGTTATCGTAAAGGCTCTTTATCCCTTACTTCTTACTGTCGCCAGTAAGTTCAGACTATCTCTTCACCTTTCGGTGCCGGGCATTCGTGGGTGGATTATTGTTGGGACTCACCACCTAGTCGTTAGAGCGGCCAAGGAACTTAAACCCTCCTTGGATTGCTACGGGATTGTCTGCTTGAGAGTTTCCCCGTTTAACCCGGTTAGGAAGCTATGCGAAGCTAACCTCCATACCCAAACCTGCGCGGTTCAGAATATCGGACCAGGTGTTAATCACGTGGCCTTGGCTATCCTGAATGGACTGGTTGAAGTTGAAACCATTGCACTGGTCCCTTGAATTTACCATCTTCAAGGAGTGGACTATATCTTCATCCATTTAGGATGTTGGGCGCTGATCTGGTGTTACTCAACACGCTTGTTGAACCCAGTAGTCTCTGAACCTTCCGCTCAAGCGTGAGCGGCTTGGCTGCTGATTACCCGTTTATGGGGGGCTTCCAGCAATTCACCCAATGTTTACCGTCAAATTGCTAAGACGGGACCCCGATGATTGAGGTTGAAGGCCATCGTGCTCACGCCCAGGGCGGTGAACCAGATGCCGACCACAGGCCAGGCAGCAAGGAAGAAGTGAAGACTACGTGAGTTGTTGAAGCTGGCGTACTGGAAGATAAGACGACCGAAATAACCGTGAGCAGCAACAATGTTGTAAGTTTCTTCTCCTTGACCAAATTTGTACCCATTGTTCTGGCTTTCCGTTTCAGTAGTTTCACGAACAAGTGAGGACGTAACAAGCGAACCATGCATAGCACTGAATAGTGAACCACCGAAAACTCCAGCAACACCCAGCATATGGAAGGGGTGCATGAGTATGTTATGCTCGGCTTGAAAGACAAGCATGTAGTTGAAGGTTCCCGAAATACCCAGAGGCATTGCGTCCGAGAAAGAACCTTGGCCAAAAGGATAAACCAGGAAGACTGCACTTGCTGCAGCAACGGGCGCGGAGTATGCAACACAGATCCAAGGGCGCATGGAGAGGCGATAGGAGAGTTCCCACTCACGGCCCATGTAGCAGAAGATGCCGATGAGGAAGTGGAAAACGACGAGTTGATAAGGACCTCCATTGTATAAGAACTCATCAAGACTTGCAGCTTCCCAGATTGGGTAGAAGTGCAGAGCGATGGCATTAGAACTTGGTACTACGGCACCAGAGATGCCTTCCATGAAATCCATTCTTCATCTTCATAAGGTATCCAACCCTCTAAAAATGAAGAGACCATAGACCTAAGTGAATAATGAGGAAAACCAGTATTCTTAGACCATGCTTTTGCGGTAGGTTTAGGTCTACCAGATGAAATCCAAATCTTATAGATTTCATCAGCAATAATCCAAGGTTTAATATTTTTTCCTTGTCTCCACTTAGAAACTTTCTTAGCAACTTCAGGGTTTTTCATAGGGTTACTATCACCAGACATTATTGGAAAGTTAGAAGCAAGAGAAACTAATTTACTCTTTTCTACATTTCTAGTCCAGTGATTATCACCAAGCATACCATCCCACTTTTCTGGATTGATTTTTCTTGGATGACCTTTACCTTTTAAATGTTCCCAGTATCGAGGATTTTTATTTCTGGCGTGATTTTTGCCAGTTCCCCAACCTTGTGGTTCATTTGATAAATTTAAACAACCAGGATTTCCATAATGTAGTAAAAGCATTTGCTTTTCAGTTTCTCTTTTTTCAGTACCTTCATTAAAGATTTCTAGGAACACCCAGTCATCTGGATACTTTTTAAGAGAATTATGGAAATGATCGTTTCCTTTAAACTTTCTATGAAAATTTTCTCTTTTATTGAGAGTCATAGCAGTAGAACCCCAATAATAATCTCCGTTAGAAAGTCGTAGTGCTAAGTAAGTTATCATGAAAGTTAGACTATATCTTCATCCTTTGTAAGTATTATATCACAAAGGAGTTGGGCGCTCAAGCCTGTTATTAAGAGGACTAAACCTCTCAGGTAGTCGTTGAACCTTTCCTAGATGTATCTAGGACTTGGCTGCTGATTGGGGTGGTCTTCCCTTCCCAGCAATTCACCCAATTTACTTCTTACAATTACTTGTAAGTGACACCATCTAGATGTTGTTGCCGTACATAAGAGAACCAGCTACCGGCTCGCGGATTCCGTCAATATCGACAGGAGGAGCCGCGATAAATGCCACAATAAAACACGTTGTGGCGGCGAGAAGAGTCGGGATCATCAATGTACCGAACCAGCCGACATAAAGACGGTTGTTGGTAGATGTAATCCATTCACAAAAAGTGTCCCAAGTGTTAGAGCGGGACTGATTAATAGTTGAAGCAGACATTAGTCATAGTAAGTACGTGTGCGAAGAATAACTCAGCGACAGGGAACCTTGCACAAGGAACGTCGCCTACATAATTAGTATATGTTACCGTTCTGACCGTAAACTCCCTGGGACAAATGTTTATTTCTTTTTAGACATCGCTCCCATGTTAGCAGCCAACCAGGACGCTTTCTTTGCTTCTTCTGGGGTCATTTTTCTTCCGGTTTTCTTCAAAAAAGCTTGCTTCAGGGCAGCCATGCGAGTGTTAGTATCACCTTTCTTTTTCAGTTTGGTGACCTGTTTTTCGGAGATTTGTTTACCTTTTGTGCATTTTTCACCTGGCTCTACACCGTAGACGTCTCCGTTAGGCATCAAGCACTGTACAAAGTTATATGCCTCGCCCTCGGAAAAATCAATCCCTTCGGCACACATTGCCTGAAACTTTTCCAGTGCTTCTCCGGTGAAGTAGCTCATTGGTACATCGTTGCTGTAAAGGTTTTTACCCGTCAGACCAAGGGGATTTGATTTCCATTGCACCACCGAGCGACTTCTGCGCCTTCGAACCGTTGGGTTCGTGCTCAATATACTCGAGGTTGGGGTCTTCCTCTGCCCATTCTTCTTGAATCTCCTCAATCTGCCTGTCAACATCTTTCATGATGTCTTCAGTTCTCCACAATACCCAGTCTGAGAGACAATATTTCATTGCCATCTTGACAAAAGCGTTGTTGCGCAGGTGGGGTTTTTTGTCACAGAAACCAAAAAGTATGTCATATATAATGGCATTTAGAATACTGTATTTCATTGCAGTCTCACTCGATCTTTAGGATCAATCCCCTTGCTTTCTGACTTAGGTTTTACCCGCTCAACCCTCTTGGTAAACAGAGACGAACACAGTTCCTTGCTCATACAAGGGGAGAAGTTTGTCGCGCAAGTGTTGATTGTGCATCCGAACACAACCGTGGGTTGCAAATAGGGGTTGCATCGGGTCCCAGGCTTTCGGCCAACCACAAGCGGAGCCGCCACCGTGAATCATGATACCAGCGCGACCATACTTTGCCTCCTGGTTCTCAAGCTCCTCAAGGTCAAAACTATACCACCCAAATGCCATCAGCGTACGGTCATACGAAGGGTTTGACCCAACGTGTTCATAATCTCTGTAGATTTGCCCGAGTTTGTACAACCCTGGTGGAGTATCTGTGTTCCTGAGTTTGTACTGATAGTCGGAACCTTGGCCCCTGGCTAAACAAGGTAGTTCCCAGAGGAGTCTGCCGTCGTGTGAGTAAGCTTTAACCGTTTCTGTAATATCATTGACAATGAGGTGAGTGTCCCCGGCTTTGATGCCGAAGTCCTGGGGTTTCTTTGTTGGCCCAATCATAGCAGTAAATAAAATAAAAGGGGAGCTTGCGCTCCCCCGTGAACTCTTAAAAGAAAGATGTAACCCTCTAGGTTATTGCCGGTAAGGCACCAGGGAAATTATCTTATTCTTCTTCAGAAACTTGGATTTTGACTACGCGAGCATCCCGTTTGGGGATACGGATCGTGAGCAAACCGTGCTTCAGAGAAGCTACAGCGTCGTCCGGGGACAACCGTTGCCCAATCGTAATGTAAGCGTTACCGCGAGGAGTTTCAACAGAAAGTGAGCGGCCTTCGATTTGGACTTTGACCTCAGCAGGGTCAACTCCAGGCACCTCAATCTCTGCAACTGCAGAGTTTTCCTCGCTGGTAATACGGTAATTAAGTGCCGTGTTACGCGAGACTGGGGCCTGTGCGAAGAGCTGTTCAAACTCTGAAAACAGGGGGTTTCGTGTTACAAGGTTAGTCATAGTCTCAGGACCTAAATAGGTAATGGGTGAGAAGAGGCTGTTGCCTCGCACCTATTATACCCGTATCCTCTATCGTAAACCTTTGCACTGAGCTTTTGTTTGCGCTGCTTTCTTAGCAGCTGCGCTTCGGTTCCCGGCACCACTCCTACCGGTTTGCTGTCGTGACCGGTTTTGATCTGCCTGTTTCTGGGCAGGCGTTCTTGGTTGTCTGTTTTGCCTTTCTAGCTTTGCCTGGTCGCATCTACCCTCGAATGGGCGTTTTTGCCCTTCAGCAAACTTTCCACCAGGTAGTTTCTCAGCGTTTGATTGCTTCAGACGGTCCCCAGCTAAAGGTAACTTGCTATCTTTCTCTCCCGTTTTGTAGTTTGCTGGATTTTCTTTTCCGGGAGGTTTCCCGGTCTCGAAACTTTTCTTCCAGTCTAGTTCTTCAAAAGAAGTTACAGCAGAGGATTTTTTGCTTTCTTTTGAAAAACTTTCTGAGAATGTTTCCGCAACAAAATTTGCCGCCTCTGCTGAGAAACCCAGCGAAGACAGCAATTCTGCGTGCTCTTTTTTCCCGTTTTGGGCAAACATCAGGACTTTTTAGCGTACTTACCCAGGAATCTTTTACCAGTGTTGATAACGAGTTCCAGAGTGGAGTTGGATTGGAGTTTTTTATTCGAAGCAACGTACTGCTCGAACGCAACCCACAAAGCGAAAATCACAGTCCCGTGTGCCTCAAGTAATGCGAGGATTGCAGCAAGAGTCATGGTGTTATTCGTAACTACTTGGTTTTACCCTCGTCACCTTCTATCTCGATTAAGTGGTCACGTAATTGTGTGACTTGGTGAGCAAGTTTTGCCATCGTGGAGAGTGCTTCAGTCAAGAACACTTCGAGTTCATCTCTCGAAAGTTCGTGGAGACGGTGTCGAACCGATAAGACTCGAAACTCTTTCTCCACGGGTAACGGAGATAGTTTAAATTTCTTCGGTAAGTCCATGAGCAATAGCCTGCAATTCGTGAAACTTGTCGGATGCCCATTCGCGTTCTTCTTCGCTAATGGGTGCTTCTTCTATGTACTGTAGAAGCATTTTCATTTCAGCGTCAGAGAGCCTTCGGATTTGAAATATTAACTCTGGAGAAAGCAGGGTTGCCTTGTGTTCTTCGAAATCGAAGACAAACTCAGGGGTTACCCAATCCTCAGGGGAACTGTCGTAAGAGATATGGTAGTTGTTTGCTGACATTTCACAATAAGCGACTTTCATCTCGTCTATCTCAAGTAATTCAGCAATCTCCGAGTAAGACTTTCCTTTTTTGATTAGTTCGTCAACTTTGTTCTTGTAGCTAGAAATCCAACGAGGAGTTCTAACCATCCGGGAATAGTCTCTTAATGCATGCTGCACGTACCCTCTGGCTGTATTCCAGGCGTAGGTGCTATACTTTACGTTCATATCTGGGTCATACCTGGTAGCAGCAACGCACAGAGCAAAGTTAGCGATGGACTCAAGGTCATCTCTTGTGAGAGAACCTGTGTGACCACCGGTAAGGCACTTGGCTCCGTGTGCCAGTCTTCCTGCAATCCATTTGTGCTCCTCAACCAACGCTTGTTGCTCAGGGGTGAGTCCCGGGTATCTTTTATAGCGGCGGCGAGTCATTTTAGGCTTCGCACCGGTTTTTTCTTGTGACACCGCGATACCACTCCGGTCCTGGTTGATTCTCGCAATACTTGTTGTCTTTTCCATTGGTCCATCGTGGTAATTTTCCGGCGGTTCGCCCACCTCTTTTTTCTGCCTCTTTTTTACTTTCCGAGGATAAACCGAATAAACCGACCCCCCTCTCCATGGAGGCGGTACCCCCGAGAGACTGCATCCCCTCGGAGAATATTCCGAGTCCTTTTTCTTTTGCAGTGTTTCCTCCTTTGGTACCCCCGAGAGACTGCATCCCCTCTGAGAATATCCCGACTTTTTTACTTTTAGCAGTTAGACCCCCGAGAGACTGCATCCCCTCGGAGAATATTCCGAGTCCTTTTTCTTTTGCGACCCCTCCAGCAATGCTACAGCATACTTTTTTCCACTTGTGGTAGTAGGGGACAAGGTAGGCATACTCCCCTGTTAGGTAGTCTAACTCCCACCCGAATACACAGGGGTGACCGATCTCCTCAGACTGAATAACGTTGTGAGCAGCATGGTCAGACTTCCACAGGGGTGTCGTATCTTCCCCGAGTTTGCAGCGAGGGGTAGGGTAGTGAGCATCCTCCCACACTTCCCCCTCCGGTAGAGTTTCGAATCGGTACTTTATGAGACACTGCTCAATAAAGTCTTTTTGTGTAATCATGCCTCACAAGCCTCACAAGATTCATAGACAACTTCCTTAGGTTTCGATGTTAGTTGTACGTAGTCAGTATAGCCGCCAATGTGCTCTTTGTAAAGCCAAACTTGAGGAACTGTTTTCCAGGAGGGGTCCCAGTAACCTTTTTCTTCTGCTTCTACCTTGGAGATTTCTTTGTATTGAATCCCGTCAGCAGCTAAAGCTTGCTTAAGTTTTTCACACCAGGGGCACTTATCTTTGGATACAACCAAAGCAGGGACTACTTTTTTATTCGTCAGCAAAGAGGACGACTTTAAGTAATATAGTGATTTGAGACCCATCTTCCACGCAGACAAATGCAAACGCATAATGTATGCAGGATCCGACTCAGGGTCTACGAATAAGTTTAGCGATTGCCCCTGGCAGATAAACTCTTGACGGTCTGATGCTTGTCTCACTAACTCAAACTGATCAATTTCTCGAGCGGTTTTGAAGATTTCTTTCTCCGAATCAGTTAAACAGTCGAGCTCTTGAACGCTGCCTTTGGCATTTAGGATTTCTTCCCAAATTGATTCACTAACTCCTTGGTTGCAGAGTAGTTCCTCAAGGACAGGGTTCCGTCGAACGTATGTTCCTTTCGCTTGTTTTGCGACGAAATAGTTTGAGTCGATTGGTTCAATACCTTGGCTAAATGCCCCGGAAATAACAGAGTTAGTCCGAGTAGGAGCAACAGCTAGCAAATGAGTGTGGCGACGACCGGACCCTAAACACCACTCAGGTTCTCCAAACCTTTCGGCAAGGTGTCTTGAGGCTATTTCGGACTCTTCCCGAACCCAACGATGCGCTTCGATGTTGAGTTCGCGAGCGCCAGGAGAGCTGAAAGGTAACCCACGTTTTTGATAGAGTGTGTGTAATCCCATGGTGCCTAGACCTAGCGCCCGACTTTTCTCTGCGAACCTGACAGATCGACCGAGTCCAACTTTGTCTTTTGCTTTGCGAATGAACTCTGAAACAACTGCGTCAAGAAGGTGAATTGCGAGTTGGGGGACTGTGCGTCCTGATGGTGAAACCCAGGACTTGAACTCATCGTAGCGAGACAAGTTCAAAGAGGAGAGAACACAGACGAACGAGTGGTGCTCGTCAGTGTGAAGGAAAATCTCGCTGCAAAGGTTAGAAGTTTTGACTGAAAGACCACGCTCTACGTAGCATTCTGGGTTTTGACGGTTGGCGTTGTCGATAAAAATGAGATAGGGAGATCCCGAAATCATCCGCGTCTTCAATACCTCACCAAACAGTTCCTGTTTTTGGGTGTCTCCTTCAATCATGGACTCTACCCACTCGTCAGTAACGGTTAGGGCAACGTTTGAGTCAATGAACTTCCGAGGGTCCCCCTTGCTATGATCTTTTGCTCTAAGGAGCTCTGGGACATCGGGGTGGTCAATAGGTAGATAGACCGCAAACGATCCTCTTCGGACACCACCCTGGGATACAACTCGGGCTGCGAGGTCGTATTGTTGCGCCCAAGGTACGATCCCCGTTGATTTACCTCCGCCTGAGATAGGAGCCCCGGCAGGGCGAACATCGCCCATATAAACACCAACGCCACCGCCATTTTTACTTAGTTGAGCAACTTCCTTGAGGTGAGAGTATACTGAGCTAATTGAGTCACTAAGGTGAACCGAATAGCACGAGATGGGTAACGCTCTCGTTGTACCGAAGTTAGCGGCCACCGGAGACGCTAACCCTATCCAACCATTCCACAAACACTCAAAAAGGTCTGTTTCAAGAGAGGGGTCCTCGTTGATTTTGGATGCTGCTCTAGATACCCTCTCGAACATAGAGCGTGGGGTTTCCCCTGGCAGGAGATAACCTGCCGATAGTGTGTGCATGCCCTCTTCCGAGAGCCATTCTGGCGCAATGGGTTCGATCATTTAAGAACAAGGTCAAGGGTTTTTAGATTTACTCCAGAGAAATCCTGCAGTGGTTTGCTGACGTAGTTACCCCCATCTTTTGACTGAGCAAAGAAGTCAGTGCTAGTGGCTCCCGCCATGAGAGGGTGGAACCAAGATTTAACTCGGTTTGCAGAACTTTCGTCATATTTAAACACTTTCTGCACACCCAGACGCGCCAATCGGTCGTTAGCTCGATAGAGAATGTATTCTCGAACATCATCTTTGTCGATGGTGCTCAGGGTACGACCCTCGAAGATTTTGTCAAGGAAAGCAAACTCGTTGCTTACCACTGCTTCGAAACCTTCTACAATGCCTCGGGTTTCTTCCGGGGTCAGGGGATCTTCCTCTACGAGTTTTCTGAAGAGGGCGATTCCTGTGTCTGAGTGTTGCTGTTCGTCATTGATTGACCATGAGATGATTTGGGCAATACCTTTAAAACGTCCAGTGAGGTTAAGAGATAGCAACACAGAGAACGAACTGAAGAGAGAAACACCCTCGCCAGCACCGCTGAACACAGCAAGAGACTCTTTAATTCCTCGACTTTCAAGGAAGTAGCCGATTTTTTGTTGGGCGACTGGATCACCTAGAAATGCCTCGAATTCATTTAACCCTAGCGTATCAGAAAGCAAGTTATATGCTTCACCATGAACTATTTCTGATAAGGAGAACATTCTCGCAACGGCGGAGATCTCGTGCTTTGGAAACCAAAGAGGAACCTTTGACCAATAGTCACTAACGTGTGTCTCCAGTTGAGTGAACCCCTTAAGGATACCCCCTACGATGGATTTTTCATCCTCAGTAGCGTTTTGCCAATCGCGTACGTCTGACTCAAAGCTAACTTCCTGTGGACGCCAAACGCCAGAAAGGGCTTTTTGATACTGCTCGAAAAAATAAGGGTATTCAAACCCTTGTTCTGTTTTGTAAGCTTCCCGGTAGTCCCTGATGCCCATTAGATTTTCTCTCTATTTTTAGTGTCGGCGTTACATTGCTGTGGCTCGCTCATGTTTTCGCTTCATACGTTTTGCTTCCCGCTCTGCGAGATATTGTTTCCGGCAGGGTTCGTGTTTTTTATCGTCCCACCATGTTGGTTTTTCACTGTAACGCCACTCAGCGTAACCTTTGTTACCGATTAAGTAATCTCGGTAGGATTGAACAGGGTCACCCTCGATCTTGTAGTCGTCAGGCATTGCCGTGACGAAAGGTGTGTGATCGTGGTAACTAACATTCGAGTGGTGTTTCTCAAGCAAGTTTTCTATTTGCTGCAAACCTTTGACTACACCGTGGGTTTTATGGTAACGTCTGCGATAAGCATCACACATTGCATTGGCATGAACTAAAAGCCACCAAGGGTTAGCGGGACTTTCGTAGAGCCATTTTGCACAAGGGTGGTGAGCGAATCCTTTGGTGCCGTAGTTAGTCCCGTCAGGTTTTTGGATGTATTCGTTGAACTGGTTGAAGCAATATGGGGTCAGCAATTGCAAACTTTCTGTTGGCATTTTAACTACCAGTTTGTCTGGCAGATCAAACGCAGCAAAAACAGGGTTATCGTTGACAGTGAAAATGTTCACAGTGGTTTGGAACAGGTGAGTTTAGTATAGCAGAAAAAAGGAGAGTAAACCGGTACGGTTAACCCTCCATCTCGGCGTACCTTTGCATACGCTCTACTTCCTTTTGCCTCATTTCAAGAAAGGCTTCTTGTTGTTTTCTTATCTCTTTTTCCCTCTCGCGCTCCAGACGCCGGGAAAGAAGACCCATTATCAGAAAAATCACCGTTACGCCCACGGCTGAACCGATGGCAGATGCTAGACACACGAGAAGAAAACTCATTTACCTTGCCCTCTATAGCGTTTTTTATTTCTGCCGTTTGACTTTTTAGAGAGTTTGGTATTGTTTGAACTTCCTTGGTAGGTTTTCTTGGGTTTTGATTCAATAACAACTTGTCCGGAAAGGGACTTTTTTAACTTAGCCATTAGTCATCAGGTAGATTATTTGGGTGCCGGTCGTCGTAGGTTAGCATCCAGTAGATAATATAGGCGGTTCCGAGCAACAGTAAAGCGATCATGAGATTGATGCTTTGAACGGGTTCAGTCACCAGATGCCGGGAATGACTTGACCAGTTAGGGCGTAGGCACCCATGGCAGCAACGATGCCAAGCATGGCTGCCAAACCGTTAATACGTTCTGCGCGTTCGTTCATTGATTTTCTCGAGTACTTTTGTTGTAAATGATGATTTCTTCACCGTCGTGGGTGAAGATAAGTTGGTCGTCGTGGCCCCAGCAAAGTTCTTCGTATAGGGCGTTAAGTTTCTCCATGTCCTCGTAGAGGGCGTTTGGGTTGGGCATCAATACGTATCACAAAGTTTTTCTACGGCTACTCCGAGGAGAGC
>Ga0222718_10002406_pt1 | contig 16863 bp, 34 predicted proteins | sample C33_27DmetaG_FD_165045 | JGI IMG/M metagenome (GOLD analysis project Ga0222718, IMG submission 165045) | Estuarine water microbial communities from San Francisco Bay, California, United States - C33_27D | ecosystem: Environmental > Aquatic > Marine > Unclassified | place: USA: California... | reverse complement strand
CAGCTACTGCGCCTTGAGAACGATGCAATGTAACTGTGTCGTCCGACTGCTCTAGTGTTTTGTGATACTGTGTAATTGTGTCATCCAGATAATCACTGAATGCTTCCCATTGGCGGTTGTTGCCCACCATTGGCTTGAGTCGGCTGATTAGTTTGTTCCTGTCCATTTCCACTAAATCCTTGTTCACCCGGAGTTGGAACTTGACCTGTTCCTATGGTTCCGCCACCAGCACCAGTTGGGTCCATTGCATCTGCTCCTGCAGGTGCTTCACCAGCTTGCTGTTCTTGTGGCAATGCCGCTTGCATACCTTTCAGTATCTCTGCTTGGATAGCGGCATCATTCATATTGTTAGTTACTTTGTCGGGGTCAAGGTCCATTGCTTTTGCAATCTCACGAATAATGTAAGGGAACTTAGCAAATGGAGCCAGTGCTGGATTACTTGCAATCTGCAAGAACTGCATGAGACGCTGGCTGCGCACTTCATTGGCCATCAGACTTTCTGTTCCACGTGCTTTAACTTCCAAGTCGCCTTTGATATTTGCGTCAAAGTCAAACTGCATATTAAAACGGAACAGCCCTTCACCTAGTGGCTTGAGCAGATAGTCATCTACATTCTTGATAACATTTTTGATGGAGCCTTGTGCAGCACCCATTAGCATTGAGATGCCGCTGGCTGTCCGGCCTACGCCTGTTACACCAGTCTGTCCATGTGCGAATGATGGGAAACCTGTGCTTTCATCTGCAAGCTGTCGTGCCTTATCAAACATCATCATGTTCTCACTAGACACGTTAGGATACTTTGTGCCAAAGATAGCTTGGCCCGGTGCGCCGCCCTGTCTGCGGAATACTTTGCCCGGATACACAGTAAGGTCTTGTCCCGGCACAAGGTTAGTCTCATCTACTTCAATGAGCAAGTTACCTGACAGCACGGCATTGTCAACAGCCATACGCATGAAACCATTCATCAGTGTCTGCGTATCGTCCATGTTTTCTGCAAGACCAATACCAAAGAAGGAATAAGGATTTAGTTCGTATGGTGCAGCCATGTAAGGAATAACTGCTGGCTTAAATGGGTTAAGCACCATGCGCAACAGCTTGCCGTTACAAATCCACACATTTGCTTGCAATTCATCAAAGTCATCAAACTCGCTGGGAATTTCTACGTTCTGTTCGCGCAGCATTTCGGTATCAACCATACCCCAATACTCAAGCACCTCAAAACGCTCTACACCATGCTCTGGTGCATAGTCTTCCAAATCATCTTCCCAATACTTCTTGTTGTAGTTTTCACCAAGTTGAATTGCTTCGTCAATAACATTACTACGGAAGTAAGGACGTTTCTTCAGTGCGCGAAGCTGTGTTCGTGACAGTTTATGACGCTCAATCACAAACTGTGCTTCATCCATGTTGTTTGCATCTGGGTCTGGATAAAAGTTCCACACAGACACATGAGAAATCTGCGGAACAGTTTTAAACACGGGGTCATACTCACCGTCTTCATTCCAGTTCGGATACTCTTTGTCCACAGCAAACGGACCCTTCATTACACCTGTGCCAAACAATGCCATCTCAAATGCTGTGCTACGCAGATACTTGCTGGCATTAGACTCCTGCAACTGGTCTTGGATTTTCTTTTCCATTTTCTTTGCTGCAATTTCAGCAGGGCTAAATGTAATTGCAGTTGGAGTAGTCCCCGGACCCTTTTGCAGTTTGTCCTCTACAGGTGCAAGTTTATCACGCAGAGAACCTAGACGTTCCATTAGTGTTTTAGATGTAGCACCCGGCGGCAAGTCCTGCCCATCGCCAGCAAAACCATACGGGCTTTCCAATTCATTGCGAACTTCATCCGGCATCTGCGGGTCAAAGTTTACATCTGCCTCTACACCTTCTGGCAGTTCAGTTGGGTCAATAGAAAGAGGAAACTTATTGTTTGCAAACAGCACATCAACAATCTGGCCATATGCTGCTAGTGTCTTCGTCTTAGTTACTTTAATAAAGACACGAGACTTTTCTACTTCAGTAAACTGAACATCTGGTCCATACAAACCACGATAGTTACGATATGCTTTTAGCCAGCGTTCTTCATCTTGATAACGATAATCTTCAGCACGATTGTATTTTTCAAGAACAAACGGAACAATGCCCGATACGTCAGCGTCCTCTACTATAGAATCTTCTGCGTCCTCAAGAGCGATTGCATCGTCTTCCATCATGATTTCATCTTCTGCCATGTGCTTTTTCCTTAATATCCAAATGTTGCATCTGCAACTTGTTTACCTACGCTTGGTCTTCCCATTGGGTCATAATCAAATATGCTAAAGCGTGGTCGTGACATTATACCATATCTTAACGCATCATACAAGTGGTCTTCCGAATGCGTGTCAATATCCTCTGGATTTCTTTTGTCAATCGGGAGGGCTGGTAGCTGGGATATAATATTCGTGCAATTATTAAAGAAGACAAGTCTAGGTTCCTCTGTGTATTCATCTATCTGCAGTCTGCGGTGTATTTCGTTTTTACCTGATACCCTACTGCCTTTACTTCTGTCTGATGGTCTCCATCGACAGCCTTTCATTATCATCTGCTCTGCAAGAGAAGGACCAGTGTCACCACGCTTGTGCCAAAGAGAACTGTCCAAAACACCATACTTAATATTTCCATCTTCTGCTTCCAAATCTAAAATCATATCTGCCAAATCTGTGGCAAGTACCTTTGAAACATAAAGTTCGCGGTAGACAACGAGTTGTTCAGATGGTGATACAGCAAACCACAGAACGCCAGAAAAAGACCCATACCCGTAATCAGCAGCCCTAAACTTAACCCAATTGTTAGGAATACGGAAAGGCTCAATAACGTGAATATTCCTATCAAACTCTGTAAAGGCCGCACCTTCTTTAATATCCCAATCACCTTCAAGAAGCTGTCGCCGCTGTTGTTCTGGTAGGGAAAGAAGCATTGCTTCGTAATCGCCAGCCTCTGCCAAATATGGATTGTCAGATAGTCTCGCCGGAATGAACTTTCTTTTGAACAGGGATTTACCGGCTTTGGCATGTCCGGCTGGGTATTTGAGGACTTCTCCTGTTTCAATATCGGTTGCATCAAACGGCCTATTATATGGTGCTGGGTCAATAAACATTTTCTTTACCCAGTGATGCCCTCTTCCACCGGGGTTTGTAGTTGCCCTCATAAAGATAGGCAGGTCTGGTGCAGTGGACCGTAGACGACTTCGCATGTAATTCCATGCATATGGTGTGGCCCATTGTGTCAATTCGTCAAAGCCTATCCAGCTAAATGCTAGACCCTGATAACGCAAGACATCCTCATCGCGGTCAAGATAGGACATCCACAACCTTGCGCCAGATGGCGCGGTCCACTGCATCTTTCTCTCTGACCACTTAATACCGGGCCAGATTTTAGGGTACAACTCCTGCGACTTAAATATCAGTTCTCGCAACTCTTCAGTTGTGTGTCGCAATAGAAGGCCGCTAAATTGCGGATGGCCCATATAACGGAGTGGGTCTGCAAGCATAGCATAAGACTTACCACCACCAGCACTGCCACCATATAAAACTTCTCTTTCGCTTGCTGCGAGAAATTCAGTTTGTGGACCGGGGTTGGGTTTGAACAAAACATTTGCATGTTCTTCAATAGAGGACGTTTCGTATGAAACTGTTTCACGTACCTCAACCGCTGGCTTTGGTTGCGCCTGTTCTTGCTTCTTCAATCTTCTGCGCTTTGGCGATTGCCGTTTGCGCATATTCTGCCCACTTGCGGAGGCTTCTAGCTTGGTTCTTACGCTGTCGCTCATTACTTAACCGTTTCCTTAATCCCACATGAGATATGTATCTACCGCTGTTAGCACTTAACCAATTAGCAACTTCACGATAGGAATATTGATTTACATGCTGTCTTGCTTTTTCAAGTAAGTCTAATTCAACTTTAATGGGGTCAAGAATGTCGGGGTCTTCTTCGTTTTGTTTATAGCCAAAAGGTACAGTCCTTGCAATGCGAGGTATCTGCACCCATTCGTTTTCTTCTTTAATGTCTGTTGGCTGTGGTAATTTCCATTTGCCTACGCTACGTGTCATTTTCTTTTTCGTTTATCTTTTTTTCTTAGGTCCATTAGAATTGTATTTTCTGTAGTATTAGGGTTTGCTCCTTTTGGACGTAATTGATACATGCCTATACTTTTACTTTCCGTGTATGGACTTGCAGATTGAAGACCTAAATTATTTAATTCTTTTTCAACTTCTCTAGCAGTCAAAGAACCTTTTTGATGTTTTTTAAAAAGTCTTTCCGCCTGTTGTTGTTTTGTTTTTGAAACAGGTTTTGCAGTTTTAAGTGCGGCCTTTAATACCTTTGAAATAGCCATTAGTCATCATCCTCTACAGCAGCTTTAGGCGGCATAAGCATCACACCACCACTTGCCTCTACCTGCATCTTCTCTGTCTTTACAAGACCTACCCGGTCAAGCAGTTCTTTGGCGGCAGACATTTTATCACGAATGCCAAGTTCAGTTGGGTCGTATAGTGCGCCGGTCATTGCCATTGCTGCTTTCGGAGCATTACGAGCCATATACATTTGCGTGGCCTCAAGAATTTCTTCTTTAATACCCTTCACAATTTCAGTTGTATTTGAAGTCTCAGCATACCCAGCCAGCCTTTTGGCTGTAGCCATATCGCCACCTGCTTCATCAAACAATACGTCAAGAAACTTCTGCTGCTTTTCTGTTAGTTGTCTTGCCATTAAAACTCTCCATTGTGCATGGCGTTTGCCAACTTCACTGCACGTGATTTTACCTGAACTGCCCACCTGCTGTCAAGCATTTCTTTTGCTGCATTTGCAAAATCTTCTTCGTGAATGGCATTCCACATTTTTTGAAACTTACACAAACGAGGGACACCCATGTTAAATGCCATATCTACCAAGATAAGTTGACGTACAGAGTCTAATCTGTCCACGCAAGGGTGCGCACGTAACAGTTCATCTTCAACTATCTGCACGTCATTCTCTGCAAGATACCGGGCATCCGCTTCTGTAACCCCATGCTCATAAACTGCATCTATGCTTGGGAAGTCTAGATAAGCAAGTTCCTCATCTGTAATGCCCCGGTCTTCTAGGTTCCGACCAATGCCGATTGTATCAATCCCAAGAGAGTCCTGATACACATTCAGAACCATACCCTCATGGTTAATCAGCTTTGTGATTAAGTTGCGTCTGTCATACTTCATTTGCGTGACTCCGTAATCCTATGATTAGACTGACCCGGATGTTTACCTTCATGGTTCATCCACACTGCAAATGCACCTGTCATTGCGCCAGTAACAACAGACACTAAACCTGCTTGTGCTGCACTAGGTTCAGGCAAAGACATAAACCATTCTACGACACGCCAACTCATAAGTGTCATCACAAGCATCATAAATCTAGGAAGTAACTTCCACTCTAGGATTTTCTCTGCCGCCATTATTTTTTACCAAAGAACTTTGTGGCACTACGAACACCAAAAGAAGCAGCCACAATAACACCAAGACTATACTGATACCACTCAGGCATTTTTTCCAGTTGGGCAAATCCGTTTTGAACAACATTCTCCATCCCCGGTATGAAGGCAAGGATAAGTGGGATGCTGAACAAAATGGTAAGCCATTCGTCTTTCCACGAATTGGCAGACCCTTTGGCCATTTCCAAATCCCAATCAATCTCACCAGTAGCTTTCTTTTCCATAATGACTGCTTCAGCTTTTGCTTTAGCAACCTTTGTGGCAGACTCTGCTTTCTTTTCTTCTACCTTGCCATTTAACCATGTTCCGGCTAAATCAGCTATCGGACCGATTAGCATGTTTAACATATTGTATCTCTATTTCAGATTTAATAATTTCCAGTCGGTCTTCCCAACTAGGAAATGTTTCCCGAAGCAACTTAATATTATGTGCCTCTGCGAAATCGTGCAGTCTTTTTTGCAATAGATTTAGGCTGTCGTACGAATTGTTTTCCTGCACGTGTTCCCTCTCTCTTTGCTTTAGTTGTAGCAGAATACTCTGCGCTTGTCAAGGACTTTATTGCTTTTTCAGGCAAATACCTTTCACCTGTCTGTGCAGAGGGCTTACCTGATTTGGTGCGCCACTTTTGTTTTGTCCATGCTTTAAGACTTTTTTGTGGTGAGCGAAGTGCCATATGTTTTATCCATTCACAAGTAACCAAAGAATACCGATAAGCACCGCAGCCGCAACAAGTATAGCACCTATAATGGCAATCCACTCAAGAAACTTTTTACGTTTTTCTCTTTGTTTGTAAAGAGTCTCTTGTCTTTCCGTGCGAATCTTACCTTCCATTCGGATAAGTTCTTCCCACGTTCCTGATTTACAGGTATACTGAATAAGCTGGCGTAACTGGTCACGCTGCTCTTGCAGCTTACGTTTATTCATTACAATCTCAAGTGCTTCTTGCTCAACTGATTTGCCAGCAAATAGCTTCTTGAAGATGGGCGGATTCTTTGCTTCTTTTTCCGCTTGCTCTATATCTGATAGCGCACCCATCCATCTTGACAGGTCACTTACCATAGATTCAATGTCGCGGCCTACTTGAAAGCCCTTTTTCAATGCGCCAAAGGCCGCAGAAGCGGCAGCCATTGCACTCATGGGGTCCATTTTAATATACCTTTACGCTGTTGGGGTCTATGAGTTTAGGTATACAGTAAGCAGTGACCCTATCTTTTGGGTCTATGTATGAATAGTATCTATAGTTTCCGTATCGTTTAGCTAACTCCGAAGCAAAAAAATTACAGTCAGTAATGGACCGAAAGTACATATCATTGCTTATTAAGTTTCTGCCATCTCCTGCACCAAGATATACGAGAAGCAAAAAGACATGTTCCATTTACTCAATTATAAAAGTAAGATTTTCGTGGTCTGGATAATTTACTAAGACTGGACCTTCAGGACAAAGATACTCTATGTGTGCTAACAGTGTTGCTTTTCCTTTAGCTACTTTATCTGCATGGTGTCCTTCTAGCTTAACCTTGTATCCAAACTTATCCACCTTGTCATTAGCAGGACCGCTGAACTTTGCAATGCTAGGCACAGCAGGATGAACAATATAATTGGAGTCACGTATCTCTAACTTAAATCCTTCTACAGAACAATCGTCACGTAATTTTTCACGGGCTACTACTACAGTAAACTCACCGTTTGCTGGGCCATTTGAAATCTCAAAATGTTCCGGGGACCATTTAAGAATGGGGTCTTCAATGCCTAGCTTGTCATACAATGTATAACCACCGCCTATTAAAGCAAGGGTAGCGGTAACAACACCTATTCCCTTTGTAATATTTTCAATGTCCAATATCATTTGTAGCCGCCACCTGCAGCTTTGTATTCTCGTGCCAGCATCTGTGCCTTACGTGCTGACCACTGACCGGGCTTACCACCTTTGCTGCCAGCCTTAATCTTTTCAAATAATCTTTTTCTCAGTGCTGGCTTAGTGTAGTTGCCAGCTTCATTAACTCTACTTTTGCTCTTCGTTTTAGACTTCGCCTTGCTGCCAGCTTTTCCAACTGACCCACCCGCCTTGAGTTTTTGTTTTTTCGCCACGCCTTTGATTGTTCCTTTGTTGGCTGATGCGTAGAAGATGTCTTCACCTTTTTTCTCCCCATACTTCTTGGTCATAGCGGATTTAATCTTTTGTCCTTTAGGTGTGAGGGGCATCTCTCCTATTCTCCTATAATCTACGGGCCGGGTTAAAGTATTCTTTGACAGATATGGTGACGCCCAGACTACTGCCGCCACCATTAAATGCTGTAATCTTATCGCCAGCGTGTAGGTGCAGTCTGTCGGATGTAATCATATTGTACACATCATTACCAGCAATAGCCTTGTCATTCAAAATGGTGTAGTACGCATCGTCTTCTTTGTGGTACCACTGGATTGATACGTTGTCTGTAGAAGCTGCGCCATTACTAATGTGCAGAAACTCCACAGTAGCGTCGTGGTTGTTCGGCACAGTGTAGACAACATTACTGCTTGCACCACCTGCTGTAGCAGTCACGGAGATACTTTCGGTTGCGGTATCAAAGGATATAGGCTGTACCATTACTTGTTACCCCAATCCAGTACATCACGGTGCTTCTTCCAGAACCAGTTGCCAATAGCTGTGAAGGGCTTGCCCATGTAGAGCAAACCCCAACCTAAATATCTAACCAAAATAGGTTTTAGGTTTGTTACGCTTATTGATATTCTTTTTATGCCTACCCGGTCTGCGAATCCGCTTTTTAAATTCACGAGAAACTGAACCGATACCTTGTCGCGCCATGACATGTTTACTTTCTCATCTTCTTTTTAGCTGCAGCCTTTACCATGCCACCACCGCGCATACGCTTCTTGGCAACACCGCCACGCATCATCTTTTTCTTTGCGGCAACTTTTGCCATGCCACCGCCGCGCATTTTTTTCTTAGCTACCATTTCTTAATCTCCGTCTGTCTAATACAAGACTGTTATACACATCTTCTGGAAAATGCTTATAATATCCACTCTTTTCCAGACTTAATGCCGCATCGTCAAGAAGCGACAGTTTCTGCACAAAGACCATGCAGTATTCTAAATCAGGGTCACTGACCCCATCCTCTACGAGAAAGTCTAGCCCCGCATCCTCTGCGTCATAGTCTGGATGAAACACCATCAAGTGCATATCATGACCAGCTATTGACATGGCTTCGTTTACACCGTCACAGAAACCATCCAAATAAGATATGTCAGGGAGTAGTTCAGATGCCCACACAACTATGTCATATTCGTGGGACTCAAACTCTGCAACTTCTTGCAGTAGTCCAGTCACCCCCGTGTTCACACTGAACTTTACTTTATTGTCTATCCACGCTTGCTTTGCGTAGGGACATGGTGGTAGACCATTTAACTTCGCATTTGGCACTTCCAAGAAATCATGTGACCATTTGCGAATATCAGCTTCAATGCTATGCATTCTTTCCTGTAATTTTTTTGTAGGCTTCTGGGCTTGCAGCTTTCAGTGCTTTCAGGCCGGGGTTATCCTTGACCATACCACCTGCAGCATACATGTGCTTCTTGCCTTTTGACATACCGCCATAAGCCATTTCAGTTTTCTTGCCATTCTTTTTATATTCAGCCATGCCTACACCAATAGTGATTACAGGCACCTTTTCTTTTTTGCTTGCCTTACCACCCTTTGCCATACGGCTAGAAGTGGTATCACTAGCCATGCTACGTGTGCTAAGTTCACGCTCTGCTGCCTTACGCAGCTTTTGAGGTTGCTTGTCATCATTTACAATGTTCAGCAGTTTGTTTGCTGTCATGTTTTTTAAGTTAGCTGAAATGCCTTTTTCGTTTGCCATTATTTTTTCTTCCTATTATCTTTAGAGGAAAGCAACAGACCACCTTTGTTCATACGGTAGTCTGTATGCCCTTTAGATTTTTTAACTGCGCCACCTTTTCTGAATTGAGACATGTCAACGCCAGCATCTTTTAGTTTTTGACGCATGTCGTCCAACTTATTCATGGCACGTTCTAGCTGCTCATCACTTAAGTTAGGGTTTTCTTCAACCTGCTTCAAAGTACGCCGATAGTCATTAATCAGACCAGAACGTTTCTTTGCAGCTTCACCCATCATTACACGTGCTGGGCTTTCTTCACCAATACCTGCAGCTTTCTTTTCTGCAGAAGTCATGCCAGCCCTAGTCTGGTCTTCCTGCAATTTTCTTTGTTTCTTAGCTTCACGTGCCATTTTAGCTTTATCTGCTTTTGAGATTGCTTTCTTTGCCGCTTTTGTAAAAATGCTTTTCACAGCCATTTTAAATTCTCCTTACCACTTAACTTTATGTGACCAGTATTTTGCACTTAGCTTGCTGGTCGGTTTACCTTGCGCATCGTGACGGGCATAGTAACTCCGCTTACGTGCTTTCTCTTTAGCTGTCTTAGGGCTTTTACCAGCACCCTGCACACCTTGTTGCCCAAAACGAATGAACTTGTAAGTATCACCCTCTTTGGCCATCACTGCATGTGATTTCTTTGGATGCTTCGGAGTGCGCTTGGGTTTGTTTACACCTGCAAGCCCTTCCTCTTTCATTTTATTCTTTACACGCTCTGGCACTGCCATCTGCTTTACCCCTAGATGTAATAGTTATATTCTTTGTAACGCTCAAGTGCCTTGTATCGGCTGGCACGTAAACTGCGCCGTGTATGGAAACGGTATAGTGTTTTCAATTTGCTCAAGTATCTCATATGCTCGTCTTTCGCAGTCATTAAAAGTATAACCAATCTCACGTGTATCTTCAAAGAAAGTACACATTGTGGGATTGTATAGGCTACAGATTATCAGAATCGTTTTCAGACCCATCGGTCCACCCTTCCATACGCATGGCCCACTCTACGTGTTCCAGCGTGAATGGTCGGCCATAGTGGGCCTCTACAGCTTTACGTACATAGAAGACATCACTGTGAGGAATGTGAAGTCGGTCAAGTGAATTAGTACGGATAGCTTCATAGAATGCTTCTAGAACATTGTCTGTGTATAGTTTTACGGATTTTTTAGCCATTGTCAAGAACTTTTTTAAAAAACACAAATAAAAGTAGATACAGATAGTATCACTTATAAGTGTTACAGTGTAAGTGAGTTTAACAAGAAAATTTCATTTACACTAAGACATACACTAAAGGTGTCTTAGTTAAAAGTATTTATCATTAGTAACTATAAGAACAGTTATAAGTGTGACACCTTTAGTGTGGTTTAGTTATACTATAATTATACCAGATTCTTCATACACTGTCAACCCCCATTTTTTTGAAGCAAGCGACTATTTGCAATAGAGTGTGACATTTATGCAACACATAGCTTATGACTGCACAAATAATAGGCAATTGCACAATACTTATGCATATAGATATTGTCAGTTGCTTCTGTGGTTAACACTAGATTTTCCTAATCTGTGTATTTCTGTGTATATAATACGCTACCGCCCCCCACTGGCCCCTGCCTACCCCCTTCACTGCGTGGAAATATGCGCATTATGCAGGTTGTTTCGCTGTGGTGAACACAGTCCTCTGCTCATAATCCACCAAATACACTGAAAGTGTAAGCATATCAACGAGTTTTCAGTTGTAGACAACTGTTATGTCATCAGTTGCCATGCTTTCAGCATGATGTAAATGGGTCAATTTACAAATTTACAACAAGGTTGTAATGCCGATGCATATTCTTTAATCGTAGATTAAACTTTTCACCAAAGGTGAACCACAGCATGGAAGTCCGATGTCGGACTATACCCCAACACCAAAGGTGTTCCCTCTTTGTTCTGCCACAAGCTGGCTGGCCTCACACGCACAGGCACAAGTTTCGCGCACCAACTTCGGAATAACAAGTTATTCCTGCAGTCACACGGGAAACGGCAGGGGCAGAGGATGGCGCAATGCATCACGGAAAGCCGACCCACTAACTCTCTCATTTTTTCTACGGTTTACAGAGAGACATCTCTCCCTTTAGGGTGAGAGAGATGTATCTCTTAAGTAAACCTTAAAAAATGGAGATAGTAAGATGACCAACCAAATCGCTGTAGTTGCTGAAGCAAACACTCTGGAACTGGAGGGCAAAGCCCTTGCAGCAGAATGGAAGTCCATCACCAAAGGTGATAAGGCTCGTTTCACCAAGCACACCAAAGCCGATGGCTTTGATACTCGGCTTGGCAAACTTATGTTTGCTCTCAAGCAAGAGGCCAATGGTCGGATTGACAGCCGTAGGCTGAAGGATTGTGGTATCAATGGAATTGATAAGAGACGGCGGTCAGAGGCTCTGTGGTTCGTTGAAAACGAACAGGATGCCAGAGCATTCATCAAAGCCTCAAAGAAGGGCTTCACAAGTCTTTCTGCTTTGCAGAAGGCAATGGCAAAGTCTGCTAAAGCAGATGAGGTCAAGGCAGACCCTTCACCTAAAGGTGAATCCAAGTCCGATGTCGGACCTAATGAGCCAGAGGCTCAAGAAAAGTCACCTGTCACTGCAAGTGACATTGCTCTCGAGGCTCTTGTGCAGTGTGAGACTAATGGCGTAGCCATTCAGGACTTCATGCTTGCTCTGAAAGAGCAGTTGTCAATGCTTGATGAAATCAAGGTGGCCGCTTAACAGCGGTCACTTTCCCTGATTATCGGAGATAATACCATGTTAGCAAAACTGTTTCTCATCCTGATAGGATGCATTACATTTGGATTAGGCATTAGCCTAATTGCTTTGTCACTGATATTAACTATCAGTGCAGAATCTATCCCTGCTGTAATAGCTATGCTATTTGGTTTTGGTGGGGTTATGTATGGAATACATATTTGTGAGGAGAATGTTTGATGGCAAAGCGTCACATTACACCAATGGGCAAGCACAAGCCGTTAGGCTCAAGCTGGGCGGCTATGGATACACAGGCTTTCAGCCGGTCGTATGAGCCAGAAACTCGTCCAGAGTTTCGCTGTTATGTCACTGGCCAGCAGTCCAATATGCTGAAAGCATATGAGGAAAGCCAGCGTAAAGCTGACAGGCAAAAGGCTCTAGCCATTCTGGAATCTATGCTTTAGTATGTATCGTGATAAAAACACTTGAAACTTTAGTGAAAGTGTTTTATCACTTAAACATACTTAACCAAGTCCGATGTCGGACTAACACCAAAACGGAGTTTTGAAATGCTTTACGAATTTTTTTCCGATATGCACAAAGATTGCTATGGCACTCGTCCTAACGCATCTCGTTGCGTATGGTTTGACAGTCTCTCTGACGCTGAAAAGCGTGATGAGATTGCTTTCATGCAGCGTCACATTGACGAGCAGGTAGCGTGTGAGCGTGAGGCAGAGGCACGGATGTATCAGAGCATCCTGTCTGTGGGCTGTCCGTCCATTGAGGACGCTGACCGCTGGATTGAGGATGCCTATTGGGGCTAAACACAAGTCCGATGTCGGACTAACAATATAACGGAGTTATAGTTATGAAATATCAAGTCCATCTTACAATGAAGTCCAACAACAAAAAAGTTGGCAAGATACCTGTATCCACCACAAGTGCAAGCACTTGCCCTGCTATCTGCCCATTCAATCATGCCAATGAAGGCGGTTGCTATGCCAACGCTGGCCCGCTTGCGATGCATTGGGCAAAGGTGACTGATGGCACTCGCGGCGAGGCTTGGCAAGTGTTCATTGGCAAAGTTGCCAGCATGAAAGCTGATACACTTTGGCGGCACAATCAGGCTGGGGACTTGGCAGGTGATGGCAAGCGACTAGATGCCAAAGCCAACTTTCAGTTGTCTGAAGCCAACAAGGGCAAGCGTGGCTGGACTTACACGCACTATGATGTGCTGAACAGCAAGCATAATGCCAGCGTGGTTCAGCAGATGGTTGGTGATGGCTTTGTCGTCAATCTGTCTGGCAACAATCTGGCTCATGCCGATGACCTATATGACTTGGGCATTGCCCCTGTCACAACTGTGTTGCCATCCACTCAACTCACAAACACTGTGACCCCAAAGGGTCGCAAGGTTGTTGTTTGTCCTGCTGTCATCAAAGATGATGTCTCTTGCCAGTCATGCGGCCTGTGTGCCAGACTGCGTGATGCAATCGTTGGCTTTCCTGCTCATGGCAATGGCAAGAAGAAAGCCGATGCAGTGGCAATGGCTTAAAACTCTTATGTATATCTTATGTGAAAAAACACTTGAATATTATATGAAAGTGTTTTATTCACTTAGATATACTAAACAAGTCCGATGTCGGACTAACACAAACGGAGTTTGAAAAATGCGTATCAAACCTATCAATCCAATAGCACGGACAATGATGCAGAACCGCCGCCGTGCTACAGTTGTCCCGCCCAAGAAGGGCAAGGGCAGTTACAACCGCAAGAAAGTGAAGGAGCAAACCAATGCGGAAAACAAATGAATTTGACCATGACTGGAATGACTTGTCAGTTTTTGAAAAACTGCCTGTCCACAAGACACGCAAGAAAGCACCGAAGCGTGACGATTGGAAGCGTGACCGCAAGACACAGCGCAAAGCAAAGCAGATGACACAGGAGAAGTGGTATGCGTAAGATTACGATTGAGATTGATGCAGACTGGATTGACAGCCTGATGGGCAACACTGGAGATGCAGAAGCATTGCTGGCTATGCTTGAAAGGCATTCAGATACACTGTATGACTACATTGATGATGCCATCCTTGAGATGATTGACCGTGATGAAAAAGACTAACCCCAACAAGTCCGATGTCGGACTAAACAACTCAACCAACACAAAGGAGATTTAACCATGACAACATTCAACATTGAAACCACTATCCCTGCTGGCACTTTACACAAGCGTTCAACTGGTAAGACAGGCCAAGTGCTTGCATCACCACAGATGGAACGCAAACTGGCAAAGGTAGAAGCCCTGTTCCAATCCTATCATGGCGTAAAGCTGGGGCGTTACAAGTTGTATGATGCTGTGCTTGAGCCTACCCGTGAGGCCAAGACAGATGTAGGTGGCTACATCCAATACACTGCAGAGGCAGTGGCTGGTGTAATCCTTGACCATATGCACAAGCAACTTGGCAAGGCCATGAAGCGCAAGAACAAGGACAAGCCTGTATCTGTAGAGATTGGTTCATTCAAAATTGACAACCTGCGTGAACTTGCACGGCAAGGTCGCGGCAAAGCAAGGAAGGTAGCATAATGTATTGGGAAGTAGGACTGACTATTGGCAGTGAGAAAGGTAGGGTGAATGTTCACCCTGCCGCCCTCGCAGAGAGCAACTGGAACAATGCGGTAGAACACGCCCTTGAAATGGCGCAAGCACTGTATCCAAACTTGCGGATTGAGTTTAACTATGTGAAAGAGTATGACACAGACTAGGAGTAATCGTTATGCAATACACAGCAGAGGACTACAATGTAACAGTCTCTCGCGGCTTTGTGCGAGAGGATGGCAAGATGCTGTGGGGCAGAAACCCCAACCTGAAAGGAGGTCTTGAGTGGCGAACACCAAAAGCATACAAGACTGCTGTTCAGCAGAACCGAAATAACAGAGGTGCTAGGTATGTTGAACACAATGAACGCATAAACAAAATCAAACTTGAGAAGGGTTGCTGTATGTGTGGCTTTGGGGGGTCACACTTTCCAAAGAAGTTTCACCAGCATATAGTAATGCTCCTTGAGTTTGACCACATTGACCCAAGCACAAAGTATGAAAATGTCAGTCAGATGAAGAACTATTCATGGGATGTCATACAAAGTGAGATTGACAAGTGCAGGGTATTGTGCAAGCCATGCCATGCTAAACACACAGGTGAACAGAACAGAACGGAGTGAAGCAATGCTTACCACAGAAGAAAGAACACAACTCTTTGAAATGAAAGAAGGTTATCTTGAGTTTTTTGTTGAAAACCCAGAAATGCGAGAGACACATCCCGATTTGTGGCACGGATTTGTTTCCTTGTATGAGGAAACAAAGTTAATGCTTGAGCATGACGAGCATGAAAAGATAATGTCAACAGCAACACAATCAATGGAGACAGACACATGAACAGATTTCTGATTGAACATCACCCTGACTGGATAGCTAGGTCACTGTGTGACCAGCACATTGTGAAGATGCCATTGGAAGAAGCACAGATGCTATGCACTAGCCTGTGGCATCATGCACCAGAGTATGCACAAGAGATGGGTTTGTATAAGCCTGTGCATCAGAAGCATCCATGCACTCTGTGGGCAATGGAGAACAACCGTAACTACTCATTTGCTTTCAGGTTATACGACAGTATGTTGCGTGAATATACATTCCGCTATGGCAAAGAGCATGGTGCTGGCAAACATTATGATGCACTGAAAGAGGGTGCAAAGTATATCCCCGATACAACAAACTCTCTAACTCCACACCCACAATGCTTCAGTGGTCACGATGAACTAAAGACAGATGAGAACTGGCCTATTGAAGCGTATCGTGCCTTCTATAAGGTTGACAAGCTGCGCTTTGCTAGATATAACAAGGGCAGGACTATGCCACAATGGATGAAAAGCTAACAGAAGGAGCATGAAAATGCCTAATCATACAGACAACAGAGTAATCCTGTCACACGCTGACAGCAAGATGATTGACATGATTTACAACATCATGAACACAGAGGACACACCCCTGTGCCAGACACTCATTCCTATGGATGAAAAGCTACTGGATGTTTCCGGCTTTTCAGATGATTATAAGCCGCAAGGCTGGTATGGATGGCGGCTTGATAATTGGGGAACTAAGTGGGACATCTATGATGCACACTGTGACCGCATTGATGCGAACACACTACAACTATACTTCAACACAGCATGGTCGCCACCTGTCCCTGTCTTTGACAAGCTGGTAGACATGGGATTTGAGGTCACTGCTCGTTACCTTGATGAAGGCTGGATGTATATCGGTGAATACACAGGCGGCTTTGCACACATGACAGAGCCTAACGATTACTGCGTTGGTGATGTAGAGAAAGTTATAACTGAATACCCAGAACTTGATGAGGAGTTTGGCATCAGTGAAATGATTGCAGAAATGAAAGAGGAAGAAGGAGATGCAGCATGACTGAACTAGCTTTCCTTTTAATTGGATGGAACTTGTGCTTCATATTCGTAGTGTTAGCACAAAAATACAATGATAATTGAAGCACTTGTCTGCATCGCACTCAATGTGTATCACGAAGCCCGTGACCAGCCCTTCATTGGGCAGGTTGCGGTAGCACAAGTAGTGATGAACAGGGTGTATGATGATAGATACCCCAACACTGCCTGTGAGGTAGTCAAGCAAGGCCCAACATACTCATGGACAGATGGCTTTCCTGTTCGCAATCGTTGCCA